>VFQT010000035.1_pt1 | contig 225399 bp, 150 predicted proteins | sample 3512381 | NCBI WGS metagenome assembly VFQT01 (sample SAMN10412376, study PRJNA504923) | tailings metagenome | isolation source: Relicate 2 Philex TSF3 active mining site | place: Philippines: Tuba, Benguet | collected 2017-08-29
CTGCCCATCGGCGGCGATCTGGGCTGCAACCCCACCCTGCCCACCTGCTCCCGCGCCGTCACCGCTCGGGATCTCTGTGAGGGCGACGTGACCGCCTCGGTGGTCTGCACCCCGGGTCCGATCGTGAACATCGATGGCTGCGCCCGTAGCCAGATCTTCACCTACGCGGCTCAGGACTCCTGCGGCAATCAAATCCGCAATGAGGTCAACTACACGTGGCGCGAAGACACCACTCCGCCGGTCTTCAGCAATCTGCCGATTAGCGGTGATCTGGGTTGCAACCCGGCCGTGCTCCGTTGCTCCGAGACTGTGACGGCCCTCGATAGCTGCGACGGCAATCTGACCCCGGAGATCGTCTGCACCCCGGGACCCATCATCGAGACCAGCGCCTGCGGCCGCAGCCGTACCTTCATCTACACGGTCTCCGATACTTGCGGAAACCAAGCCTCGGCCACCGTCACCCTGACTTGGCGCGAAGACGTGACCCCGCCGGTCATCAGCAACCTGCCCATCGGCGGCGATCTGGGCTGCAACCCCACCCTGCCCACCTGCTCCCGCGCCGTCACCGCTCGGGATCTCTGTGAGGGCGACGTGACCGCCTCGGTGGTCTGCACCCCGGGTCCGATCGTGAACATCGATGGCTGCGCCCGTAGCCAGATCTTCACCTACGCGGCTCAGGACTCCTGCGGCAATCAGGTCCGCAATGAGGTCGTCTATACCTGGCGCGAAGACACCACCGCTCCGGTCTTCAGCAATCTGCCGAGCGGCGGTGATCTGGGCTGCAATCCGACCCGGCCCACCTGCTCCACCGCGGTGACCGCGCGGGACAACTGCGATGGCGACCTCAGCGCCGCGATCGTGTGCACCCCGGGCCCTGTGACCGAACTGGGTCGGTGCCGCTTCACCCAGACCTTCACCTACACGGTGCGGGATACCTGCGGCAACCTCGCCCAACGCGAAGTCATCTACCTCTGGCAGGATGACACCGTGGCGCCGGTCATGGCCAACCTGCCGGTCGGCCGCGATCTCGGCTGCAATCCGACCCGCCCCACCTGCTCCACCGCGGTGACCGCTCTGGACGACTGCGACGGGGATCTGACCGCCTCGGTCACCTGCACTCCGGAACCGATCGTGGAAATCAATGGCTGCTCCCGGAGCCAGTCGTTCACTTATCGCGTCCAAGACGCCTGCGGCAACGCGGCGAGCGTCCAGATCTCGTACACTTGGAAGGAAGACACCACGCCTCCCGTGCTCGCGAACCTGCCCTCCGGCGGCGATATCGGCTGCAATCCGACTCGGCCCACCTGCTCGCAGGCGGTAACCGCGCGGGACAACTGCGACGGCGACCTCAGCGCCGCGATCGTGTGCACCCCGGGCCCTGTGACCGAACTGGGTCGGTGCCGCTTCACCCAGACCTTCACCTACACGGTGCGGGATACCTGCGGCAACCTCGCCCAACGCGAAGTCATCTACCTCTGGCAGGATGACACCGTGGCGCCGGTCATGGCCAACCTGCCGGTCGGCCGCGATCTCGGCTGCAATCCGACCCGCCCCACCTGCTCCACCGCGGTGACCGCTCTGGACGACTGCGACGGGGATCTGACCGCCTCGGTCACCTGCACTCCGGGACCGATCCTCGACCTCGACCTGTGCAGCAAGTCGCAGGTCTTCACTTATCGCGTCCTAGACGGCTGCGGTAATGTGGCGAGCGTCCAGATCTCCTACACCTGGAAGGAAGACGCCACGCCTCCCGTGCTCGCGAACCTGCCCATCGGCGGCGATCTGGGCTGCAATCCGACCCGGCCCACCTGCTCGCAGGCGGTGACCGCGCGGGACAACTGCGATGGCGACCTCAGCGCCGCGATCCGGTGCACTCCGGGCCCCGTGGAAGAGACCGGCCGGTGCGGCTTCGCCCAGGTGTTCACCTATTCCGTGCAGGACCTCTGCGGCAACCTCGCCAGTGCCGACGTGACCTACACTTGGAAGGAAGACACCACCGCGCCTGAACTCGCCAACCTGCCGACGGGTACCGATCTGGGCTGCAACCCGATCCGCCCGGTCTGCTCCGGCCGCGTGACGGCGCGCGACCTCTGCGATGGCGACGTCAGCGCCCGTGTGGTCTGCACCCCGGGCCCGATCGTCAGCGAAGCGCTGTGCCGCAAGTCACAGACCTTCACTTATTCGGTCAGCGACCTCTGCGGCAACGCAACCGAGGCCCGCGTGACCTACACTTGGACCGAGGACACCGTGCCGCCTCGGATCCTCTGCCCGGCGGTGGAATCGCCCATCGAATGCCCTGGAGTCCCGGTGTTCCCGGACGCCATCGCCAGTGACGACTGCGACCCCGCCCCGGTTGTGACCCACGAGGACGTGACCGAACGCGGATCGTGCCCTCAAAACTACCGTGTGACCCGCATCTGGACGGCGGTCGACGCCTGCGGCAACCGTGCCTCATGCAGCGCCACCATCGAGGTCCGTGACACCCTGCCGCCGATCGTGGCCTGGCCCGGGGATGTGAACCTCACTTGCAGCGACTGCGACATCGACCCGGCCAACACCGGGACCCCGACCGCCGAAGACCTCTGCGGTACCATCACCATCACCCACACCGACTCTATCTCGGGAACCTGCCCGAAACGCGTGGAACGTCGATGGACCGTGTCCGATGGCTGCAATGAGATCAGCCATGTTCAGGTCATCCAGTGCCTGCCGTCCACCCGGGTGGTGGTCACCGACAGTTCGCTGTGCACCTACGACTTGGACCCGACCACCGGCTGCAAAGACTTCCGCCTCCTGTTCTCTCCGGACGGATCGAAGTCTCCGCTGTCGAAGCTCAACGCCAGCAACCCAGGTCAGACATACTTCAACCTGTTCTACCCTGGGCAGCCTGGATCCGTGGTGACCCTCAACCTCACCATACCCTATCCGTACATCACCCGAGGTGCCCAACCCATCCACGCCTATGACAGCGTGACCGTGGTCCCCGGATCGAACGGTCAGGAATGCTACATCCCGGGCAATGGGTTCTTCGTGGATTCCACGCAAGTGGTCCTCTCGGACTACCGACCTCAAGCCATGGGATCCTCAACCACCGTTTCGGTGACCCTGACAGTGCCGGCGTCCGGATTCGTGTATCTCAACATGCATTTGGATTACGGCCTGAAGGGAACGACCGGCTACGCCATGGATGGGGTCAGCGGCAATGATGCTGTCAACCCGGTCACCCGTCGGATTGTGATCCCCGATCGCGGATCTTATCTCTTCGCCTTCAGCGATGGGACCGATTCCGCATCGGACGCGATCTGCAACATCAACGATTTCAAAAAAGTCACGGGAATCGTTGGCATGATTCGAGCCAAGTCCTCCAGTGATGACGATCGTGAATCGTCCTGCCAGGTGGACTCCTGCAGGATTCTGATCAAAGACGCCAAAGGCAAGCTCATCGCCACTGTCAAGCCCGACGAGGATGGCTGGTATTCTTGCGGGTACAAGTGGAGCGGTCGGTCGACCACCTTGTACATCGCCTTGGACCGCAAAGGTGAAGCCTCCCAGACCAGGAAGGTCACCATCGGTGCCAACGGATATGCCCGGGTGGATTTCGAGACCCCCTGAGCCCGGTTGATCTCCGTATGGAATCACCGATCTAGCAACGGAACCCGGCGGCCCGCCGCCGGGTTCCCCTTGTCCAAGATCCTCCTTCGACACCGAACCGCACCTGACAGCCCGACATCACCCGAGATCACCCGCTTCAATCCGGAATCGGCCCCTCGGAACCCCTTTTCCAGTCAGTCCGTTCCATCCCAAACCACCCCTCGACCTTCGATGAACACCGCCAACCCCGTACCGCCCAATCCCCCGCCCCACCCGGTCCGCTGGCTCCTCTTGGTCACGGCGGCGGGTACCGTGATGGGCCTCGTCGCCCTCACCCGCCACCTGCACTCGCGCACTCCGTCGACCGAGACCGCGGAGATTCCGGTCGAATCGGCCGCTGAACAGCAGCACCCCTCCGCATCGGCGGTCTCAGGCACCGAAGGTCAGGCACAGACCCTGAATCCGGGCGAATCCGGAGAGCCCCGTCCTGAGGATTCCCTCTCAGCACCCGGTGACCGAGAGGTCATTTCCGCCGCAGCTCACGAGAAGGTCGCCCGTCTGGCTTCGCTCATGGCGTTGATGGGGAAGCCCGACGGCGACCTGCCACCAGAGACCCTGGAGGCCTGGAAATCCGGTCTTCAGGACCTGGCCGGCATGGGGGCTTCGGCCATTCCGGCCATCCTGCAGTTCCTGGGCCGTGGGACCGACGTGGCGTTCAAATCGGAACTCCGGGATGACTTGGGCCACAACAGCGCTCGAACGGGATTGCTCAATGTCCTTCGAAGCATCGGAGGGCCCGAGGCCGCGGCCGCGATGAGTCAGGTCCTCAACCAGACCCAGTCGTACCATGAGGTCGCACTGCTGGCGCAAGGGCTCGAAGAGTCCGCTCCCGGTGAGCACCGGGATGAGGCCTTGGCCATCGCCCGCCAACACCTCGCCGCCGCGAACACGGGGACCATCAAACCCGGAACCGCCGACCTGGCCCCGCTGTTTGAAGTCCTCGGGACCTACGGAAATCCGGAGACGGCGCAAGACCTCGAGGCGGCTGCCGGACGCTGGAAATACTATGCGATGTCGGCTCTGGCGAAGCTGCCGGATGGAGCGGGAGTGCCCTCGCTCATCCGGTTGGCCGAACCGGGCTCGCCGGGTGGGAACCGTCTTCAAGCCCTGCAAGTGTTGACCGAATTGGCCCCGGGCAACGAGGGCGCCCGCGAGTTCCTCATCGCCCAGGCCGGCCGCGGCGAAATCGCCCCCGAATATTGGTCGTACCTGAAACAACCGCTGGCGGGGAACCAGTATTTTGTCGCCGATGCCGTGCTGACTCAATTCCCGCCCGTCTCCAATTGGGCCGACCTTCAAACCATCCACATCAACGCCGGCAACCAGACGCTGTACAGCATTCCCAGTTCCGCGAGCCAGACCCCGGAAGGCATCCAACGGCAACTGGCTTTCATCGACCAATTGACCGGATTTGCCCGGATCCCCGCCGCTCAGGCCACTCTTCAACAAGCGCGTCAGACCTTGGAGTTGCGCCTGCAGAAGGCCACCGCCGGACAAGCCCCATTCACGACGGAAAACCCATGAAACCCGCAAGCGCCGTTTCCACCGGACACCAGAACCCATCCTTTACAACCCCACCCATGACCATGAAACCCATTCCCAGTCTCTTGATCTCCCTCGTACTGACCGCCGGGATCGCCTCGGGTGCCTCCCCGACCCGGACTCCCCAACAGGAACCGCCCCAAGGACCGGTGATCAGCTTCGAGTCCACCTCGTTCGACTTCGGCAAGATCAACAGCGGCGAGAGCGTCACCCACAGCTTCGTCTTCACCAACACTGGAGACCAGACCCTCGAAATCACCCGAGTTCAACCGGGCTGTGGGTGCACCACGGCCGGAGCCTGGGACAAGCGGATCGAACCCGGTGCCCGGGGCTCCATCCCCCTCCAGTTCAACTCCAGCGGCTTCAGCGGCAAGGTCACCAAGAGCGCCACGGTTCATTGCAACGATCAGAACCACTCCAATGTCGTACTGCAGCTCACCGGCACGATCTGGAAACCCATCGAAGCGACCCCGTCGTTGGTGATGTTCTCCTTCGCAGAAGAAGGGCAGACCCGACAAACCAAGAGCGTGCGCATCGTCAACCACCTCGAGGAATCGGTCCAACTCTCGAACCTCAGTTGCACGAACGATTCGTTCCAGGTGGCGCTGGAGACGGTGACCCCGGGCAAGGAATTCCTCCTCAACATCACGGCCGTGCCCCCATTCCCGCCGCGCGCCACCGTGGTCCCGATTCGATTGACCACGTCCGCCGCAAAGGCTCCCTCGCTTCAAGTCACGGCCTACGCGCTCGTCCAACCGGCCTTGGCGGTGTCACCGGAGCAACTTTCGATTCCAGGAGAGGCCCTGGCCTCACCGATCAAGTCGACTCTGGTGATCCGCAACTCCAGCAAGGACTCCGTGACGCTTTCGGAGGCGCGTGCCGACATCGCCGGCGTGGAGGTCGCGCTCCGGGAGACCGAAGCCGGTCGCCTGTTCCATCTGGACGTCACGTTCCCGGTCGGGTTCCGGATGGAGGCAGCCCAACGCGGCGAAATCACGGTGCGATCGAGCCATCCGAGATTTCCCCTGCTCCGGATTCCTGTGGTCCAACAGTTCCAACGCCAGACTGTCTCCAAGTGACCTACCCCTCGGCCTCGCGTGCCCTTGGCCGAGCCCCTCACGGGTTCGGTCAAGGGGTGCTGATGGTCCGGTAGACTCTGGGGGATTCATCCACAGCGATGAGCTACCGCCATCCCACCAGGGGTCGTCATGCGGCCCGGCTGAACGAGCCCACTTGAGGCGAGTCGATCTCATCACTGGCCACGACCGGGGGCAATCCGCCCAGAGCCTGCCCGGTGCCCCCGGTCAGGAGCGTGTCCATCGGGCTCCCGTCGGCGGTGATCCGAACGTCGCCGTCGATCGGTGCGTCCCACCGCCACCAGAGTGAATGCCCGCCCCACAGGTCGGCATGGAGCGGTTCTCCCGGTTCCCGGGTCGCCCGCAGAGTATCGGTCACCCCGATGGTCTCGGCTCCCGTCACCGGCGTGTGATGGAGGAAGTGGTCGTTGGGTGGCATCAACGGAACCTCGGAGGCGCCGCCCATCCACACTCCCATCCAGAGGGGCACCCATGGGAACGACCGGGGGTGAAAGGGGGTGAAAGGGGGACATTCGGAAAACTGGGACGATGTTTCAAAAGCGCCGCAGAAAGACCGTGGCCGCCAAGACCGCCAACACGGCGTTCTCAAGCAATTTTCGCCACACCAGCACCTCGCCAGTCCCACAACCGCAGTCGAAGCGGATCTGGCTGAAGGCGATCCCCGAGGTCTCTTGGATCCGCAGCGCGCGGTTGAGGATCATGGCGGAAAAGACCAGCAGCATCCCGAACACCACGAGGGCCGAGCCCCTGGCCCAGATCCGCACCAGCAGCAGGAGGCCGCAGAACACCTCGAACCACGGCAACCAGGCGGCGATCCACGTGAGAGACATCGAACCCTCCAGCCACCCATACTGGTGGATCGCCTTGAGAAAGTCGGCGGGGTGCCAGGCTTTATTGAGTCCCAGGGACACGAAGCAGAGGCCCAAGATCAGGCGAACGCCCCATCGGATGGCGGATCGAGGGGTCCCGTTGGGCAACCCGAGGGAGAAGGAATTCATGGCAGTGGATCGGTGATGAGGCCACTCCCGCGGGCGCCGCTCTCCACGGGACGATGCTGGGCCGTCCAATCATTGAAACCGCCCGCGTAGACCCGGACCCGGGACTCCTGAAGCCCCGCTTCGAGGAGTTGCAACGCGGCATAGTGACTGTCTTCGCAGGTGCCGCCCGCACAGTACACCACCACGATGTCGGCCGTGCCACCGGCCATCACCACGGCCGGCAGGCTGGTGTCCGGATAGAACCGGTCGAGCGGATAGGCATCCGGAACATGGCCTTCAAGAAAGGAAGACTCCTTGCGGGCATCCACGAAGATCACCTCGCCCGGACGCCGTCGCGACTCCCGGAAGAACCCCAGCGCCTGATCCGAGTTGATTTCCGACACGCGGTGCGAGGCCTCCGCCGCATGGGGTCGAGGCGACGGTGACTCGGGGCTGACAACCCTCAGTCTCGGATCACTGAAGTAATCGCGCCCCAAGTGGAGTCCCCGGGGCGACACTCGATTGGCCAGCCACGCGACCAACAGTCCCACGATCAGGACTTTCCCCGTTTCCAAGAGGAGCGATTTCATCGAAGGACAGGTCCCCGACGCCAGCCGCGGGAGCGCCCCGTCCCCGATGGGCACAACCTCAGGAACGGGCGCCCCCAACGGTGGAGCCGAGATGGCTTGATCATCCCAATGAATCCCATTCGGCCGGCAGTCGTTCCGGATCGGATTCGCCCGGAGGCGGATCGGTCAGGCACGAATCCCAATGTTCGGTCTCGGCCTGGAGCCAGTGATCGAGATCCTGCCCTTCCGGACAACCCCGTTGCTCGAAGATCTGACGAGCCCGGTGTTCAATCGTTTCGCGGGTGGAATTGCAGTATAGGGGAATGAATTTGCTCATGGGTTTGTGGGTTGTTGGTTTGCATCGGGAAATCAGGACAGGATCACCCAGGAAATGGGCTGCGCCCCACGCAGCGACGTCTCAACCGCGACACGGGCACCTGAGGTCGCAGCAACACGTCGCGCACCGTGTCGAGCAGAGCACGGCCCGTGAACGGTTTGGGCAGCACCGCATCGCACTCCACCCCGTCGGAGCTGATGATGGAGCCCGAAGCGAGAACGATCGGAACCGGGATCAGGGCCTCTCGGACTCTCTGGATCAGTTCGACCCCGGTGAGATTCGGCATCTCATTGTCGGTGATGAGCAGGTGGTAGCGACTGCTCTGGATGGCCCCCCAGGCCTCCGCCCCGTCGGCCACGGTGTCCACATCGTAACCGGCCCGATCCAGCATGATCTGGCAGGCCCGCAGAATGCACCGGTCGTCATCGGCATAGAGGATCCGCGTCCGGGATTCGCACTCGCCCCCGGATTCCATGCACAGGGGCCGATGCTGGGAACGCGGCCTGGTTCGATCAGAGACGGAGAAGCGGTCCGAGGCGGAGGCGCGGGCGGCAGCGGTGGGGGCGAGGTGATTATTCATGACGCGGGGCGGGTGGGAGTTTCATGCAGGATCGGGTTGTCGGGACTCAGGATGCCACGCGGGTCGGTGACCGGAATTCAGACGCAAGTCCCGCCCTCGTTGAGGATTTCCCGGACCCCCTCCCAGCACGGGTGAAATCCTCCCCGGAAACACAAACGGGGCCGGGCCCCCATGGAACCCGGCCCCGATCCGCGGGAAAGCGCTCACCCCTGGGGGCACTGGGTTTCCACCCACCGCACCGCATGATGGAGCAACGAGATCGCGTCGCGGATCTGGAGCTTCTGTTTGATCCGCCCGCGGTGCACATCCACCGTCTTCGGGCTCAAGTGGAGCGTGCCGGCGATTTCCTTGGTGCTGCGTCCGTTGCCGATGTGCTGGAACACTTCGAATTCCCGGTCCGACAATTTCTCGATCGGTGAATTGGACCCACGCGGGCGCCGACCGATGGCCGCATCGACCAGGCGCGCCGAGATCTGGGGGCTGACGAAGGATCCTCCGTTCAGGATGAGCCGGATCACCTCCATGAGCTTCTCCGGGGTGGCCTCCTTCATCAGGTAGCCCCGTGCACCGCTGCGCAGGGCCCGTTCGGCGTAGAAGGTCTCATCGTGCATCGACAACACCAGAATCGGCAACGCGGGCAACACCGCATGGATGTCCTTGAGGAATTCGATGCCATTGCGCCCCGGGATCGACATGTCGGTGATCATCATGTCGGGGTGGGTGGCTTGGATGGCCGAAATCGCCTCGGCAGGCGACCCGACCGCACCGCACACCTCCAGGTCTTCTTCCTGATGGATGAGGCTGGCCAGACCTGCACGGGTCACCGGATGACCATCCACCACGAAAATGCGGTATTTTTTGATCGGTGATGCGGTGGAGGCCTGGGCACGGGTGCGCCGGGTGGCGTGTTTGGCTCGGCGTGGAGGAGTGGATTGGGGTGTTCTCATGGTTCTTGGAAGTCCTGAGCAAGAACACCGGGCGAATGAACCCGGCATCCCACAGACGCTGCCGTCTGCGGTTGTTCAGCTTACCCAGAAGCCTGAGAGCGTCTCCCTGAACGATCGATAGGGGATTCCCTGAACCCACTTGGATGCCCGTTAAGACATCCCCTGAGCCCCCTGTAATTGAAGCCTCGCTGTTTGAATCATTTTTATTACATTTATTGTATTACAATTTTTGTTTGATCTTTTTTATAGCTTTAAACCACTTTATTACCGTTCTGGCATGGAAACACTCCTACTAAACCGAGTTCAACACGGCTACACCCCTGTTTCATTGCGAACAGGGCGTCGATTTCGCTGATGTCCATGCGTTGATTCCAGATTCAAAGACTTATTCTACCGTAAGGACTTTTTTTACAGTTCCTCATGCATCCATCGCCTGTTTGTCGGATTTCCCATTCTTTCAACTCTGCCGCCATCGACCGCTCGCTCCCGAGACGATCCGGCGTGATGTCGCTCGTTTCCCTGCTGCTGGCCTGCAGTGTCACCGCCGCCGATGCGCCCCCGGCCGAATCCCCGCTGCGCCTGAACGATCTCCGGAGAATGGTCTTGGAGCAGAACGACCAGATCCAGATGCGCCTCCAGGACGCGGAGGTCAGCGAGCGGCTGCACCGGGCTGAAAAGGGCATCTTCGAGCCCCAGTTGGTCGGCGGCGCCGAATATTTCGACACCAGCCGTCCGAACAACCGTCAGCAATCGGCCCAGCTGGGATTCTTCGCCCGCCCCTTCTATCTGGAGCGGAATACCCTCTACAACGCCGGCATCGAATTCCTGCTGGGTACCGGCGCCAAGCTCCGCACCGGGTACATGCTGCGGGATCTCAACAACAACGTCGGAGCCGCTGAAGGCACCCCCGGACAGTTGATGGGCCAGCAATATGAAAGCTTCGCGGGCCTGAATCTGACCCAACCGCTGCTCAAGAACGCGGGTTGGGGAGCCACCACCGCGAAGATCCGCCTCTCGGCCATCTCCTCCAAGATCGCCTTCCACGAATACCGACGACAGATCCTGCTGGTACTGGCCAGCGCCGAGGCCGCCTATTGGGATCTCCACCTGGCCCAGGAGCAGGTCCGCATCGGGACCGACTCGCTCGAGACGGCCAAGAAGGTGCTCAAGGATCTCCAGACCCGGATGGAAGTGGGCAAATCCTCGGAGCTCGAGGTCATGCAGGCTCAGGCCGGACTGGCCGCCCGCAAGGCCAAGCTCGAGCAGGCCCAACAGACCGCCTTCGACTACGCCAGCCGCATCAGCAGCCTGTATTCCCGGAACATCGGAGCCCAGGCCAGCCTGCCCAAGGCGGTGGACGTGCCCGAATTGGTGGACGATCGGACCAGCAAGGTCGAGAGCTACACCCAGGCGTTCCGCAAGAATCCGGACTACCTCATCCGGGCCGAGCAGGTGAAGCAGGAGAACCTCCGGGTGGCCTACCTAAAGAACCAACGCCTGCCCCAGCTGGACCTTAAGGCCAGCTACGGCCTCAACGGCCTCAGCTCCAACATCGTGCAGTCCATGGACGACTGGGCCGGCCGGGAATATCCGGCTTGGTCGCTGGGCTTCGAATTCCGGGTCCCGCTGGGAGGCGGCATCAAGGAGCGCAATGAACTCGAGGCCGGCAAGCTGGGCAAGATCCGAGCGCTGTCGGCGCTGAAGGAAGCCGAAGTCCAGGTCTTCAACCTCGTCGACACCGCCCTCCGGAAGATCGAACTGCATCGCAACAGTCTGACCAATTCCCGGTCGGTCATCGGTTTCCACGAGAAGCTGCTGGCGGCCCAATTGGACCGTCTGGCCGTCGGCAGTGTCGACAGCCGCGTGGTGCTGGAGACCGAAGAGAAGCTCTCGGAAGCCCGTGCCACCGCCGTGGAGAGCATGGTGATGGAGCGCAAGGCCCGCCTCGAACTGGAGGCCGTCCGCGGAACCCTGCTCCTGGCCCGGGACGCCGAAGTGGACCTCTTCGAACTGCGCAAACGCACCGAGGAGTTCCTCCGGAAGGACAAGGACAAGAAGGTGGAAGAGGCGCCGTCGATCCCCCTGTCCAACAGCCCGAAGGCTCCCTGATCAGCCCCGCCAGACCATGAACTCCAAGAACCCACGCATGTCGAGACACACCCTCCCCCGACTGGCCGGCATCGCTCTTCTGACCTCCTGGCAATTGCTGGGAGCCGACCCCACCTGGATCACCGGGGTCACCGAACCCATCAAGGATGTGACCCTCGCCTTCCCCATCGTCGGCGTGGTCGGGGCCCGCCCGCTCGAGGAAGGCACCCCGGTACGGAAGGATCAGGTGGTGATCGAACTCGACAAGCAGCTCGAGGAACTCGACCTGGAGCGCAAGCGTCTGGCCCGAGAACTGGCCGCCAGCGAGCTGGAGCGGCTCAAGTCGCTCGCCCAGCGGAACGCCATCTCGGTCAGCAAGGAGGAGATCGAGAAGAAACGCAGTGAATTCGAGATCACCAAGGTCGACCACGAACTGGCCGCCGCGGTGCTCAAGCGCCGTCAACTCCTCTCGCCCATCGACGGTCAGGTGGCCCAGTTCTACAAGGACGTCGGCGAGAAGTGCGAAGACCAGCAGCCGGTCGTCCGCATCGTGGACACCCGCCGCTGCCATCTGGTGGCCAATCTCGAGCCGCGCCTGGCCCAGTCGCTCCGCCTGAACCAGAAGGTGAACGTGGAAGTCCTCGTCGGCGAGTCGCCGGTGACCGTCGAAGCCACCCTGATCTACCTGTCGCCGGTCGCCGACGCGGCCAGTGGCCTGCTGCGCATCAAGGCACTCTTTGAAAACCCCGAGGGCCGGATCCGCCCCGGTGTCGCCGGCCGCATCCGCATCGACTGAAGCCCCATGTCCCACTCTTCTCCCATCGAACCGCGCCCCGGTGTTCCCACACTGCTCGAAGAGGCATCCCGACTTCGGCGCTTCTCCGGTCCGCCGGCCGAGTTCTGGCCGTCCCTGCTCTCGGTCATGGCCCGCATGGCCGAGGCCAGCCGAGCCCTCCTGATCGTCGGCCAACCGGCCCTGCCCGACAAACTGCGAAAACTGGGAGATTGGTCCCAGCCCGGGTACTCCGACCCGGCCCTGATCCCCTTCATCAAGGGGACGCCGGCCCTCGCGGTGAAGGCCCTCGAGAGCGGGCAGGCGATGGAGACCCTGGGAGCCGGACTCCTCCCGGACAGTGCCCATGTCGCCGTCTGCATCCGGCTCCAATTCCAAGGCGGGGCCGACGGCTGCGTCGCGGCCTTCCTGATCCCCAATAGCAGCGAGGCCAAGGCGGGTGAGGCGTTGTTCCGGTTGGCCCTGCTGGCCGACATCCCGCTCGACTACCAGGCCCAGAGGAACACCCAGCAACCCAAGGCCGAGGCCGAGAAATTCGCCTCGGTGCTGGACGTCCTGTCCCAGGTCAATGCGGAGGGGCGCTTTGTGGGGGCCCTCATGGCGCTGGCCAATGGCGTGGCCTCGCAACTCCAGTGCGAGCGGGTGGGCATCGGGTGGCTGGAGTCGGGCTACATCCGGCTCAAGGCCCTGAGCCGCACCGAACGGTTCGAGCCGAAGATGGCCGCCGTCCAGGCCCTCGAAGCCGCGATGGAAGAGGCCGTGGACCAGGATGAGGAGATCCTCTGGCCGGCTCCGGAACATTCCAAATCGGTGGTCCGCGACCATGCGGCCTTCGCCCAGGCCCAGGGCGTCCGCCACCTCGTGTCGCTCCCCATCCGAGTCGAAGGCAAGGCGGTGGGTGTGCTCACCTGCGAGCGTCAATCGGCCGAATTCTCCGAGGTGACCCTCCAGCAACTCCGCGTGGTCTGCGACCAGATCGCCCGGCGGTTGTCCGACCTCCATGCCTCCGACCGCTGGTTCGGCTCCCGGTGGGCCCGACGGCTCCGGAAGCAGGCCGAAACCTGGGTGGGCCCCGAGCACACCTGGATGAAGCTCGCGTCCATCGGCGGGGCCGTCCTGCTGGTGCTCCTGTTCGTGCCGATCTACCCCGTGCGCATCGAGGGCAACTTCATCGTGCGCAGCGAGGAGCAGTCCTACCTCAGCGCTCCGTTCGACGGGTTCATCCAGTCGGCCGAGGTGCGGCCCGGCGACGTGCTCACCCAGGGCGCCCCGCTGATGCGATTCAACACCGAGCAACTCGAACTCGAGGAGTCGGCAGCCATCGCCGATCAGACCCGATACCTCCGAGAGGCCGAGAAGGCCCGGGCCGCCCGCAACCTGGCCGAGATGCGCATCGCCCAGGCCCAGGCCGACCAGGCCGCGGCCCGCCTCGGACTGGTACGCCACCGCCTCTCGCAGGCCGTGCTCAAGGCGCCGTTCAATGGCGTCATCGTCGAGGGCGATCTCCGCCAACGCATCGCCGCCCCGGTGCGCCAGGGCGATCCGCTCTACAAGTTCGCCCGCATCGACTCCCTGTACATCGAGGCCGAGGTCAGCGAGCGCGACGCCCACCGACTGGGCGGCAAGGTCTCCGGTGAGATCGCCTTCGTGGCCCAACCCGATTCCAAGTACCCGGTGCAGGTGCTGCGCGTCGAACCTTCGGCCGTGCCGAAGGAGACGGGCAACATCTTCATCGTCCGAGCCGCGCTCAGCGGCCAGCCCCAGTCCTGGTGGCGGCCGGGCATGAGCGGACTCTGCAAACTCGACGCAGGCCGTGGGACCCTGTTCTGGATCCTCACCCACCGCACGGTGGATTTCCTGCGTTTGCACCTCTGGTGGTGACCATGTCCGAAGCCCCCGCCACATTCAGCGAATCCTGGTACCGTGTCGCCTCGCAGCGACTGGCCCTCCGCTCCACCGTCCGTGCACGCCGGCAACTCTTCCGGGGTGAACGATGGATCGTGCTCGAGGACCCGTTCTCCAACCAGTTCTTCCGCGTCCGCCCCGAGGTCTACGAATTCCTCGGACGCCTGCGCCCCGACCGCACCGTCGAAGAGGTGTGGAAGGAATGTTTCGAACGCTTCCCGGCGACGGCTCCGGGTCAGGAGGCCGTGATCCGGATCCTGGCCCAGCTCTACCACTCCAACCTGCTCCAGTACCCGATGGCGGTGGATGCGGCCGAGTTGTTCCGGCGCTTCGAGAAGACCCGCCAGCGCGAAATCCGTTCGCGGTTGCTGAACATCATGTTCGCGCGCTTCCCGCTGCTGGATCCCGACCGTTTCCTGATCAGCACCCTGCCCTGGATCGGCAAACTCATCAGTCCGGCCGGCGCGGTGTTGTGGATGGCGGTCGTGGGATGGGCCCTGAAGGTCGCCGCCGACCATGCTCCGAGCCTCCGAGATCAGGCCCAGAGCGTGATCGCTCCGGACAACCTGTTCCTGCTCTACACCGGACTGGTCATCGTCAAGACCCTGCACGAATTCGGTCATGCCTACTTCTGCCGGCACTTCGGGGGCGAGGTGCATGTCATGGGCGTGCTCCTGATGATCTTCACGCCGGTGCCCTACATGGATGCCACTTCGGCCTGGGGCTTCCGGGAACGCTCCAAACGGGTGCTGGTCGGTGCGGCCGGCATGATCGTCGAACTCTTCGTCGCGGCGCTGGCCACGTTCGTGTGGGCCGGAACGGGCGTCGGTGTGGTGCACAATCTGGCCTACAATATCATGGTGGTGGCCTCGGTCTCCACCCTGCTGTTCAACCTGAATCCCCTCCTCCGCTTCGACGGCTATTACATCCTGTCGGACCTGATCGGCATCCCGAACCTCACCCAGCGGTCGATGCAGCAACTCCGGATGCTGGCCGAGCGCCATCTCTTCGGTCTCCGCAAGTCCGAAGGACCGGCTACAAGCCGGTCGGAGGCCGTCTGGTTGTCGGTGTTCGGATCGTGCAGCGGGATCTACCGGGTCTTCCTGTTCGCCGGAATCCTGCTCGTCATCGCCGATCAGTTCCTGCTGGTGGGGCTGATCATGGCTGCGATTTGTGCGGTGGTCTGGCTCGCCACTCCCATCGTGCGCCTGAGCACCTACCTGGGTTCCAACCCGGCCCTGGGGCGGCACCGTCCGCGGGCGATCGCCGTGACCCTGGCTCTGGTGTCCCTGGTGCTGGTGTTCCTGCAGTTCATTCCGTTTCCCAGTCACTTCAGGGCCCCGGGGGTGATCCAAAGCCGTCAGTGGATGGAACTCCACAGCCGCACGGCCGGACGTGTGACCCGACTGCTCGCCCAACCCGGGGGGTACGTCAAGAGCGGGCAACCCCTCGTCCAGATGGAGAACCCCGAGATCGAGATCCAGTTGACCGGGGCCCGCGCAGGGCTCGTCGAGGTGGAGACCCGGATCCGTCAGGCCCTCCACGAGTCGACGCCGAATCTCAAACCCTTGGAAAGCCTCAAGAGCTCCATGACCAAGACGATTGAACGTCTCGAGCGGGAGCGTAGCGACCTGACGGTGCGCGCCTCGCAGGACGGCCTGTGGCTGATCCCCGAGTCGGAGGGACTGATCGGTCGATGGATGGCCAAGGGCGGCGTGATCGGAGCGCTGATCAACACCAACGGGTTCCAATTCCAGGCCACGATCCTTCAGGAAGACGGCGACCGCCTCTTCCATCAACCGCCCAAGACCGCCGAAGTCCGCCTGAGCGGTGAGGCCGGCCGGCGCCTGGGCGTGGGAGCGATCCGCGTCATCCCCGGCGAACAGCGCCAACTGCCCTCGGCCGCACTGGGGTGGCGGGCCGGAGGTCCCGTGCCCACGGCGACCAAGGACAACGAGGGCCGCCAGGCCGCCGAACCGTTCTTCGAGGTGAATGGGGAAGTCACCGATCCGGCCGGGGCCGCGCTCCTGCATGGTCGGGCCGGTTGGATCCGCTTCGATCTGCCCAATGAGCCGCTCCTGCCCCGCTGGATCCGGTCGCTCAGGCAGTTGCTGCAAACGCGCTATCAGGTGTGACCACGCCGACCGAGTTCTACCGTCGCACCGACCACCGCCAACCCGCTCCGTTGCCCACGGGAGCGGATGCCCTGGCCCATCGGTGGATCGGAGTGTTCAGGCGTCGTGCCGCGGCCCTCAACCGTCTCCGCCGACAGGCCTCGGAAGCCGAGTCCGAATGGAACCGGATCAAGGACCAGACCGACCATCAGCTTCGGGTTCGACTGCTGGAGCACCGCGAGATCCTGCGACGCGGCGGGCGGCCGGCCGAAGCGGCCCTCATCCCGGCCCTGGCCGCCACCCGCGAGGCGGCCCATCGCCAGCTGGGGCTCTTGGCCTTCCCCGAACAGTTGATGGGAGCGTTGGCGCTGCATGGCGGAAGCCTGGCGGAGATGGCCACCGGTGAGGGCAAGACGCTCACCGCCGGGATCGCGGCGGTGCTCATGGCGTGGAATGGCCGCCCTTGTCACGTCATCACGGTCAACGACTACCTGGTGGAACGGGACGCCCAATGGTTGGGGCCCTTGTACCGCTTCTGCGGTCTGCATGCCGGGTTCGTCACCGCCCCGCTGTCTCCCGAAGAGCGCCAGAGCGCCTACGCCTGCGACATCACCTACACCACCAGCAAAGAGGTCGTCGCCGATTTCCTGCGGGACGCCCTGAAACTGGGCAATCTACGGAACCCCACACGCCGCCTCGTCCAACACCTGCTCCAGCCCAGGGCCGAGTCGCACGACGGGCTGGTGATGCGGGGGCTGCACACGGCGATCGTCGACGAGGCCGACAGCATCCTCATCGACGAGGCCGTCACGCCGCTCATCATCTCGGCCCCACGCTCCAACGACTCGCTCAAGGAGGTCGTCCGCCTGGCGCAGAGCATCGCTCAACCGCTGGAGGCGTCGGTCCACTATTCGGTGAACCACCGGCACCGGGAGATCGACCTCACCCCAGCCGGCAATGAGCTGCTGGACGCCCTGTGCACGGAGTTGCCGGGATTCTGGAAGGCACCGGAGCGGAGGACCGAAGTCATCCGCCAGGCGCTGGTGGCTCGGGAGTTCTATCAACCGGGCCGGCAGTACGTGGTGGTCGACGGCAAGATCGTCATCGTCGACGAATTCACCGGACGCCAGATGGCCCAACGGAGCTGGCGTCAGGGTCTGCATCAGGCGGTCGAAGCCAAGGAGGGACTGAACCTCACCGACCCCACCGAGACCATCGCCCGCATCAGCTTCCAGCGGTATTTCCGGTTCTACCACCGGCTGGCCGGCATGACCGGAACCGCGCGCGAAGCCGCCGCCGAGCTCTGGCAGGCTTACGGTCTGCCGGTGATGACGCTCCCGCCGCACCTGCCCAACCGCCGCGTCCAACGCCCCGACCTCATTCTGCCCACCGCCGAGGCGCGATGGGCCGCCGTGGTGGCGGAGGTCAAGGCCGTGCATGCGCGTCGTCAACCCGTCTTGATCGGCACCCGTAGCGTCGCGGCCAGCGAACGATTGGCCGAACTTCTCGAGAGCGAGGGGCTGAGCTTCCAGTTGCTCAACGCGGTTCGGCACCACGAAGAAGCCACCGTGGTGGCCATGGCCGGAGAATCCGGTCGCATCACCATCGCCACCAACATGGCGGGTCGTGGCACCGACATCCGCCTGGGTCAGGGCGTTGCCGCGCTCGGCGGACTGCACGTCATCGCCACCGAACGCCACGAATCGGGCCGTGTCGACCGCCAGCTCTTCGGGCGCAATGCCCGCCAAGGCGATCCCGGCAGCGCGCAGGCCATTTTGAGCGCCGAAGACGAACTGCTGCGCAGGCATCTTCCCCAACCGATCCAGCAGCAGATCCGGCGGTCGCTCGAAAACCGACTCCCCGGGGCTCAGCGCATGGCCTCGATGGCGATGCGGGTGGCCCAGTCGATCGCCCAGCGGAAGGCCGAATCCCTCCGGGTGAATGTCTCTCGGATGGACACCTGGATCGAAGAGTCCCTCTCCTTCACCGGGCGCGAAGCCGGTTGACCCCTCGGCCCATCGCCGTGCCCGGGCCCCTCCCGAGTGCGGGTCGAACCCACTGAACCGAAAAGACCGGGGGTGGGACCGTTTTTGTCCCAGGGTATCCGCCATGCTGGGCTCATGGATGGACCGATCCGAAGCCTGCCGAACTCGAGCCCGCCCCACCGGACGAGCTGGATTGGGACCCACTCGATCCGACCGAACCCACTTCGACCTGTGCCGCCCGTGCCGCCCCTGGCCGCACCGGCCCGAGGGGGCGGGGTTGATTTGTGACGGGGTCGACCAGATCCTTCGACCTCCCGATCCGCTGCAGCCATGCTTCACCTCGCCGAGACCCATTCCGCCCTGCTGGACGAAATCGCCCGGCAATTGGCCCACATCCGTGAGGTCCGGGCACGGCACTGGTTTGTCTTTCCCCGCAAAGGCCTGCGCGAAGCCGCACTCCATCGCTGGGCGGCCCTTTCAGGCATCGCCAGCCATTCGCAGGAGGTCGAACTGAGGGAACTCATCGAACAGGCTTCCGGAGGTGGCAGCGCCCGGTTCGATGTGGAGCGACTGCGTTGGACGATCGCCTCGGCCCTTCCGGCCCTGCAGCAAACTCCCCGATTCCCGCTCCCCGCGGGGGCATCCCTCGATCCGATCGACTCCACAGTCCTGGCCTCGGCCACGCAACTGGCCCGGGTGGTGCATGAAACCCTGTTGTGCCGGATGGGTGATCGGATCTGGCCTGAGGATTCCTTCCTCGAAACACTGACCGCCAGCCACCCGGTCGCCGAACTGCTCAAGACCCACCCCGGGCTTCAGACCGACTCCGAATTCGCCGCGGCGGCCCAAGCCTGGATGGACTCCTGGCAGGCCAAAGGCGGACTGCCCCATCTGTGGATCCTGCTCGATTCGGGCCTGCCCGCAGGTCTGTTCCGACGTCTCCTGCATCTGGTGCAGTTCGTTCACTCACGAGCCCCGGAGCGGATCCACCTCTGGGCCATGGCTCCCAGTCGCGACTACTGGGCCGACCTGCCGATCAAATCCCACTCGTCACGGCGCAACGCCGGCATCGATCTGGAGTCACTCCCGCCGGGCGGCCTGCTGTGGGCCTTCGGGCGCTCCTCTCAAGACCTCCAACGCCAACTGGCCGACACGCTCATGGCGGTCGGCGATGGCGGGGTGGATCTCGAAAGTCCGCTCCCTCCTGATTCCCTCCTCGGGCGATTGCAGACCTCCTGCCGTTCGGCCTCCCCGGTGTCCGCCGAAGAGCGTCTCCCGCTCGCCCCAGACGATGCTTCGATCACCGTCCATGCCGCGCACACCGCCCTGCGTGAATTGGAGATCTGCCGCGACCGCATCCTGCAGGCCCTTCAGGAATTGGATCACCTCCGACACGAGGAAATCCTCGTCTTGCTGGCCAATCCGCGGGAACAGGCCCCGCTGATCGAGGCGGCGTTCGGGAGTGCTTCCGAGGCACGCCTGCCGTTCCGTTTGGCGGCCGGTGGTGGCCTGGTGGCCTCTCCGTTCGCCTCGACGCTGCTGCACTTGTTGGAATGCCTTCAGGGCCGACTCACCTTGAACGAGGTCCAGGAACTGCTCGAAAACCCGCTGATCGCCGATCGCTTCGATCTGAACGACGCCGACGGCGACGGCCCCACCTTGGTCGAGTGGCTCCAAGACGCCCAGTTCCGTTGGGGTCTCACGCCCGAACATCGTCGCCACTATCAGGACATCCCCGAGGCCCGGTGGAACCTCTTCTGGGCCCTGCGCCGCTTGGGTCTGGGCGGATTGGTGGCCGAAGGCCGACGGGACACCGTGATGGCCGCCTCCGGAGCTTCGGAGCCCACCGTGCCCCTCGAGCGGGCCAGCGGCCTCGGACTGGTCCTCTTGGCTCGCCTGGCCCGATTCGCCACCGAATTGTCGAAGGCCCGTGACCTCTGGTGCGCGACCGGGCCGAAGACCCTTCCCGACTGGAATCAGGCACTCGGCACGATCGTCCGGAATTGCCTCTCCACCCGGGTCGGCAACGCAGCCGCCCATGCGGCGGCCTTCCACGGCGACATCCTCGAATCCCTACGTCGGGCCGCCGACCCGGACCTGCGCCTCGAGGCACCGGCCTACTTGCGCCTGATCGCCGAGAAACTCCCCGCATTGAGCGAGTCGGGCGGTCGCGGCAACGGGGGCATCACCGTGGCCGATCTGCGGCAGCATGCCAGTGTCCCGGCACGGGTGGTGGTGGTGGCCGGGCTCGATGACGGCGTGTTCCCGAGGTCCGACGAGCGTCCCGCATGGCATCCGCTGGTTCTCAAGCCGGCCACCGGCGATCCCTCGGCGCGCGACGCCGATCGACATTGCCTGCTCTTGGCCGTCCTCGCCTGCCAGGAGCGCCTGATCCTGTCGTACCGGGGCCATTCGGACGAGGACGGCAAAGAACGTCCTCCCTCGACCGCCCTGGCCGATCTGCTCGAAGCTGTCGATCAATCGGCAGCCCCACCCGGGCCGGAGACGGTGCCGAGCGGAAGCCACCGGCGTACTCACCAGAGCCTTGTCTTCCACCATCCGCTCAACGGATTCAGCCCCGAGGCCTTTCGTGCAGACCGGCCCGTCCAGGCCCGAGGCATGCGCCCCGCCGACCACGCGGCGGCCGAAACCTTGCGGAACCGCACGGGGTTCCCCGCCTACCCGGGCCCGTGGGCGCAGCCGCTCCCGCCCGAAACCGATGGGTCGTTGACCCTCGCCGACCTGCGGATGGTGCTCGACCAACCTCAGCGCCTGTTCGCCGACCGCCTCGGCCTGAGGTTGCCCGAGGAGGCCGAGGCCGCTCGCGGAGAAGACCTGATCGATCCCGATGGGCTGGAGCGGTGGCACCTGCGCGATCCCTTGCTGACTGCCCGCTTGGAGGGGCACAACGAAGAATCCCTCCTCGCGGTGCTCCGGTTCTCGGGCCGCATTCCCCGAGGGCGCATCGGAGAGGCCCTGATCGAAAAATGCCTCAACGATCTACCCGAGGTCCCCACCTACTCCCGGACCGATCGCCTCACAGCCGATGGACGCTTCAGCCTGGAAGACCCCGATTGCCCCCGGAAAACGCTGCTCTTTGAAGGGCCTCCGCGGGTCCGCTGGTACCGGCGCGCAGGGGAATCCACCGTGGCCCAATTCTTCGCCTCGAAATCCAACGCCGGCAGCGATCACCGCCGAGGGCTCCTGTTCCGCTTCGACACCCTGGTGCTGGCGGCGTCCCAACCACCTGACGATCCCTCGCCCATCACCGAGGCCCGGTGCGTGGGCGCCGACACCACTTGGATCATGGCCCTACCCCCTCCCGAAGAAGCCCGCCGGCATCTCAGTCGGCTGATCCGACTGGCCCGATTGGCTCGCCAATGGCCCTTGCCCTACTGGCCTCGGACGGCAGGAGTCGCGTTGCACAAAACCGGCTCCCAGGCCAACTCCCAGGCCAACTCCCAGGCCAACTCCCACGAACCCGCGCCCAACGGAACACCCTTCCTCGAAGCCGCCCAGGCCCACTGGTCTTCCGACCGTCAGGACAACTCGGGTGAAACCGACAGCGACCGGCCGGCGACACGCATGCTCTTCAGGGGCTGCGACAACCCGTTCGACTGGAGACCGGAAGGCTTGCCCGATTGGCTCCCGTACCCCGGAACCCCGCTGGCCTGGCGAGTGATGTGCGAGATCGAGGCGTGGCGGGCTCCCCTGAGGCTCACCTCTCCATGAACGCGCCTTCCCAATTCGACCCGCTCCTTCAGGAGCTTGCCGGCGCCACCTCCATCGAAGCCAGCGCGGGCACGGGCAAGACCTATTCCATCACCCTGCTCTGGCTGCGGTTGCTCGTGGAGCAGCAACTGCGGGTCGACCAGATCCTGGTCAGCACCTTCACCCAGGCCGCGACGGCTGAACTGCGCGAACGGCTCTTGGCCTCATTGCGACGGGCCCATGCCGCGGCCAGGACCCTCGCTGACGGAGGCGAGCCGGGCGACTCTCCCGAGGCCCGCGTCATCCGCAGGTGGCTCGATCCAGACCCCACCCGGTGCGCCTCCCTCAACCACCACCTCAACCACTCCCTGAGCGCCTTCGACCTGGCCCCCATCCAGACGCTCCATGGTTTCTGCCAATCGCTCATCAGCCGGCATTCCCTCGAACTGGCCTGCGATCCGGACCTGAAACTCCAGGAGAACTGCGACCGGATCCTCGACCAGATCACCGACGACTACCTCATGGAGCTGTCGGACGACCAATCCCCCGAGGCCTCGCCCCTCCGCCGGGTCGCCCACACCGTGCAAGCCCGACCGGCCGCCACCGTCCGGGGCGTCGACCTGAACCTCGATGATCTGCGCGAGGCCAAGCAGGCTCTGCTCGGACAGATCACTCTCGAGGCGCCGGCCGCGATTCGGGGGCTCACGCAGTCTCGAACGCGCACCAGCGTGCAAAACCGGGTCACGGCATTGGTCGATAAAGGTCGATGGGAGAAATTCACCGATCCCCAGATCCAGGCCCTGCCTCCGGAGTTCTGCCGACTTTGGTCTGAATACCGGCGGGTGGATCAGTCCGAAAAACAAGTCCCCGCCTCAGGCCTGGCCCAGCGCATCCAGCACGAGTTGCCCCAGCGCAAAACCTTGGCGGGCCTCCGCACCTTCGACGACATCCTCCTCACGGTGCGTGATGCCTTGACGGCACAAGGCACCGAGGGCGCGATCGCCCGGGCGGTGCGCAGCCGGATCAGGGCGGCGATCCTCGATGAATGTCAGGACAGCGACACCCTTCAAATCCAGGTGTTCCAGTCGCTCTTCGTCCACCCCGACACCGAGTCGTTCCTCATCATCGGCGACCCCAAGCAAAGCATCTACCGCTTTCGCGGGGCCGACTTGGCCAGCTACCGATCCCTGGCTCGCGCCGTCCGGTCGGCGCCCCGGATGACAGTGAATCATCGGTCCGATCCCTCCTTGGTCGCGGCCATCAATCACCTCTATGGCCCCGCATTCCGATTCCCCGACTCGCTCGCCGGTGACACGCCGATCGAGTATGTGCCGGTGACGGCCCAGGCCCCGGACAACCGCATCTCCGATCCCGCCCAGCGCCTGGCCGTGGTGCTTCAATGGAGCCCCGAGAGCGACCGGCAGCGGGCCCCGAACCGACTCTCCGGTCTGGCCGCCCACGAGATCGCGCGCCTGCTTCACGAACCGGTGACCATCGTCGACCGACACTCCGGGCTTCCCCGGCGAGTGCTCCCGGGCGACATCGGCGTGCTGGCCTCCAACCACCGGGAACTCCGACGCGTGCGGAGGGCGTTGCAAACGTTGGGCATCCCCTGCCAATCGTCCGGAAAAGGACTGGGCTGCGTGTTCGAAAGCGACGAAGCGCTCGATGTGCTGGCCTGGCTCGAACTTCTGGCCGCGCTCCATCACCACGGCCAACTGCTGGGCCGACTCTCCGCGTTCCTCCTGTGCCCGTTGGGGGTCCGATCGGCGACGGATGTCCTGGAACTCCAGAATCACCCCACCGCCCAGGCCGAACAGCTGCAGCGCTTCCTTCAGGCCGAGCAAGAGCTGTCTCGGGTGGGCCCCCTGCCTCCGTTGCTGCGGTGGATGAACAGCCCCGAGGTGACGGCCCGAACCCTCGCCCATGCCGACGGCGAACGACGGATGACCAACTGGCGACAGGTGGCCGGGTTGCTTCAAAGTCGGTTCGATCGGGGCCACCGCAGCGCCGAGTCTCTGGCCGCCTGGTTGTCACGCCAGAGTTCCCAGGCACCGGAGGCTCTCGAAGGGGCCTCGGGCGAGAGCACGCTCATGCGCCTGGAGACCGACGCCTCGGCCGTCCAACTGAACACGATCCATGGCGCCAAGGGCTTGGAATACCCGATCGTCTTCTGCCCTTTCCTGGTCTGCGTCCGAGGCCGAAACCCCTCCGCCGCATCGCCGGTGGCCGTGGCCCGTTTGGGAGACTCTTGGGTGGTCGATGTCGGCTCCGACGACTTCGCCACCACCCGCCAGACCGCCGAAGATCAGGAGTCGGAAGAAGAGCACCGGCGGCTGTATGTCGCGCTGACCCGCGCCCGTCATCGCCTGTATCTGGGGTTGGCCCCGATTGCGGGCTCGGCTCGGGGACCTGCGGGCAATTCGGCTGCCGATTCGCCGTTGGCCCGACTTCCCGGATTGGCCAGCGACGCCATGGACCAATGGCCGGACCGATGGAGCGCCTTGGCCCCGGCCGGAATCCAGTTCCTGGACAGCACCCGACCCGGATCCCCGGTACCGGTGGCAATCCCTCGGACGCCGGATCAGGACCCACTCCACCCGATCCGGACCGAACCCGCTGGCGCGCCAGCGGCCCCCTCGCCGCTCCTCAAACCCTACCCGTTTCCCGGATTCAGTGTCCGCAGCTTCACCTCACTGTCCCGGTCCGACACCGACCACGACCTCGATCTCGGCGCGGCCGACCGGGATCTCTCGACCGCGTCCGAGGCGACTCCGGGCACGGCGGATCCCAGCGAGGCCCTGGATGTGCTCGCCACCCTTGGAGCGGCCGGAAGCCTCCTGGGGGATCAACTGCACCGGGCTCTCGAAGACCATCTCGGCAACGGCCGCACCCTCGAACAGGTGGCGTCCGGACAGGAGCACCCGGAGGCCTGGATCCACGCCCTGGAGCACCTGCTGGCCAGCGAGTTCCACCTTGGGCCGGAGGTGCGGGTGCGGCTCGGAGACCTCCGCGGTCAAGGCATCACCGAAATGCAGTTCCACCTGCCCGTCGGTGGGCTGTCGCCCGCGGCCTTGTCGGACGTGCTCCTGCACGATCCCGGCGTCCGACGAATCCCGGGCGGAACCGACTGGGCCGAGAGCCTGCAGCATTGGTCGTTCCCCGAATTCACCGGATTCCTTCAGGGGTTCATCGACCTCATCTTCGAACGGGACGGGCGCTGGTATGTGGCCGACTACAAGAGCAACCGGCTCCCTCGCTACACCCCGAGCGCCCTCGACCGGGTCATGCTCGAGTCCCATTACCTGCTCCAGGCGCGAATCTACCTGCTGGCCCTGCATCGGCACCTGCGTTCCCATCTGCCCGGCTACGATCCCGACCAGCACCTCGGCGGGGTGGCCTACCTCTTCGTGCGGGGATTCCCCGGGCAGGGCGTCTGGTTCGAGGCCCCGTGCCGAGCCGCCCTGGACCGCTTCGACCTCCTGTTCCAAGGCTCAGAACCCCGCCCATGACCCCTGTCGCCACCCACCTTCCGCCGGAGGGATCCAATGCCAGTGCAGATGGATTCGCCGAACTGGCGAATGCCCTCTGGCCGATCGAGGCCACGCCTTCGGAGCCTTCGGCACACCCACTGCGCCTCCGGGGTGTGCTCGCCGAACTGCTGCGACGGGCCGGGGCCGGGATCGGGTCATGGCCGCTGGCCGAAACCGGCCTGAACCCGGACGAGCAGGCCGCATTGGAGCGGTATCCCGACTATTTCGCCGTGGACGGGGGGGCGCTGCTCTTGCCGCGCTATGCCCAGCAATTGCGGGAGATCAGAGCCTTCGTGGAATCGCGACTGCACTCGGGCACGGCTTCCAATTCCCGACGATTGCCCGACGCCGAGGTGGCCCGGCACCTCGAGGCAATCCTGCCCCACGAACGCAAGACCGCCCCCAGGGGGGACTCTGCCGACATCCTCTTCGACAATGCCCAGCAGCGCCTGGCCATCGCCGCTCTGGTGGATGCGCCGGTGGGAGTCCTGACCGGTGGCCCGGGCACCGGCAAGACCACCACGGCGGCAGCCTTGCTGAGCGTGCTGCACCGCATCGATCCGACCCTCAAGCCCGATCAGATCCGCGTCGCCGCGCCCACCGGCCGTGCGGCCAGCCGGATCGGCGAGGCGATCGCACACGCCGCGACCCGACTGAGTGGCCTCGACGACAGCGACCGCGCCTTCCTCAATGGCATCATTCCCGTGACCTTGCATCGGGCTCTGGAGTGGGGACCCGAGCCCCCGGAACGGGGCGGTCCGTATCGGCGCAATGCGCTGCGGCCCCTCGAGGTCCGGGTGATGCTGGTCGACGAGGCGAGCATGGTGGATCTGGGCCTGATGCACGCCTTGATCCGCGCCTTGCCACCCGACGCCTCGCTGTTGCTCCTGGGTGACAGCGACCAACTGGAGAGCGTCGAGGTTGGCGGCGTCCTCTCCGAATGCGTCCGACGGGCCGGCCAAGATCGCCGACTGCCCGACGGGCTGCGCGATCAACTGGCGAGGCGACTGGGAGCCGGCTCTGAAGCCGTCCAGACCGAGTACGATCAGGGCCTGCCGCACCTGCCGGGGTCGCATGCGACCGCCCTGCCGGGGCTGGTCTTCGGTCTGCGCCACAGCTGGCGGGCCATGCATGCGCCCTGGATCCTCGATCTCGCCGAGCGGGTCCGCCCCGGAAGCCGCCATGCGCGGGATTCGGTCGCCGACTGTTTCAGGCGCCACACCTCGGAGGCCGATCCCCGATTGACCTGGCACGCAGAGTCACCCGATCGGGCACGCCGGATCCTATGCCAACAGCGATGGCAATCCTGGGCCGAGCAAGCAGGGGGGTGGACGCGACTCATCGATGAGCCCGGTCTAGGCCTTACGGAGGCGCGCCTCGAAGCCCTGCGACACCTCGAATCGTTCCAACTCCTCTGCAGCACCAACCATCAGGTCGAGCGGGCCAACCAGATCGGGGTGTCCCTGCTGTGGAACAAGGGCGCGCGCACTCCGGGCGAACTGCCCCACGGATGTCCCGTGCTCGTCCTGGCCAACCAGCGCTCCCTCGGACTGAGCAACGGCGACATCGGCATCGCCCTCGGTCCGGTTTGCGGCGGTGCCGCCACTTTGGCGCTGTTCCCCGGTCCCGACGGTGTTCCGCGCCTCATCCCCAGAGTCCGCCTCCCGGCCCATCAACCCGCCTTCGGACTCACCATCCACAAGAGCCAGGGCAGCGAATGGGATCGGGTCGCGCTCGAATTGCCGGCCAACGCCGATTCCCGTCTCCTCAACCGGAACCTCCTCTACACGGGTATCACCCGATCCCGCCGGGTCCTCGATCTTTTCGGCACGGCGGAATCCCTGGAGCTGGTACTCAACACCTAGGTCTCTTCTGGGTCATCCGGGATTAGGGGAAATCGCTGGGTTCCGGGCGGCAATCTCACCGGGCCTCACCGGGCCTCAACCCTCCTCACCGGGTTTCACAGCACCCGGAGTCGGTACAGGCGGCCGGTCTGAAGGGGGCCGGGAATGGAGACGGGCACGAGGGTGTTGAAGCCTTGCGTCACCAGGTCGGGCACGCCCGCCACCGGCGTCCAGACTCCAGTCGCCGGATCGGCCTGTTCCAATCGGCACAGTGCTCCGAGCGGCCCGGCCGCTTGGATCACCACTCCGGTGCCGCCGATCAACTGCAGCGACAACCGCGGCGAGGCCTCCACCACCACCACAAACCCGCTGCTCACGCTCGTCACCCCATCGCTGACCGACACCGTGATTTCATTGGTACTCCGGGCCTGAGCCTCCGTCGGCGTCCATCGCAGCACCCCTGCAGGGCTAACCGTCATTCCGGTCGGTCCCGACACCAATCCGTAGGTCAACGGTTGACTCGGCAGATCCGAGTCCGTTCCCCGCAGCGTCAGGTTCACCGATCCCGGCAACTTCACCGTGCGGTTCGGCACGACTTCCAGGACCGGGGTCATGTTCACTTCCCGAACTACGATCTCGATCGCATTGGTGACCACCGTGACCCCATCGCTCACCGAGACCAGCACCCGATTCGTACTCGGCCCCTGGCTCTCCGACGGAGTCCAGCGGAACACGTTGCCGTCCAGCAGTGCACCGACCGGACCGCTCACCAAACGGAACAACAACCCGGACTCGGGCAGTTGCGGGTGACTGGCCCGCAGCGCCTGCTGGTAGGGCAACCCCTCCGGGATCACCGCATTGGCCAAGCCCATGAAACCCAGTGTTCCTTCGGATCGACCCACCACCAGATTGAATCGATTCGTGATGCTCACGACCCCGTCGTTGACAGCCACCGCGACCGGGAAAGTCGTGTCGCCGGAGACCACTCCGGGAGTCCAGAAAAACACCCCGTTGGTCACACCCGATCCAGGCGGTCCATCGATCCAACGGTAACCGAGATTCTGCAAAGGTACGTCCGCATCCGTGGCAACCAGCGGCCGAGTGTACGGCAACTGTTCCAGAATCCGGGCATCGTTCAATCCGACGAATGCAGGACTCTGGTTGACCTCTTGGACCATCAACGTGAACGAGGTGCTGGCATCGGATTGACCATCGGTCACCGCCACCCGGACAAGGTGGGTCGACGGACCCTGACGCTCATCCGGTGTCCAACGGAACATCCCATCCTCGCTCAGCGTCGCCCCCACCGGCCCCGACAACAACACGTACCGGATCGGTTGAGGCGGGATATCCGCATCCGTCGCCCGGAGCCTGAGGCTATAGGATTGCAGCTCCGCAATCGTACGGTCGGCCGGAGGCTCCCAGTTCGGCGCACTGTTTTCCTCGGTGACGGTCAATCGGAACTGGTTGGTGGTGCTCACCCAATTGCAGGTCACGGCCACACGCACGGTTTGCACCGACGGCCCCTGCGACTCGGTCGGAATCCATTCGAAGCGATCGCCTTTGACCACCGATCCGGGCGGTCCCTCCACCAGTCGGTAGCTCATCGGGGCCGATGTTCCGGATCCGACCGCGCCGCGGAGAGTCTGGGTGTACAACCGGTTCTCCGAGATCACCGCATCGCTCAGGCCGAGGAACACCGGTGCAGGTTGCAATTCCTTCACCGTGATCACCACCGAATTGGTCACCGCGCTGACCCCGTCGTCCACCGCCACGAGCACCGGATGGCTGGCCAGCGCATGCTCTGGTCCCGGTGTCCACAGCAGCATCCCGTCGGAGACCCGGGCTCCGCTCGGGCCGGAAACCAGCCGCAGCGCCAGTGTCTGGGCAGGCAGATCGGCATCCCGGACCCCGAGCGTCTGCGAGTACGGCTCGTTCACATGGATCAGCGTGTTGGTCAAAACACCCCAGACCGGCGGTTGATTCACCTCGGTGATGGTCACCGTGAACTCGCCGCTCACCCGCACAAACCCATCGCTGACCGCCACCACGATCCGGTGGGTCGACGGTCCCTGGGCCTCCGTGGGGAACCACACGAATCGGCCTCCGCTCACTTCGGCTCCTGCGGGGCCTTCGATGAGCGAGACCGTCAGCGTCTGGGTCGGCACGTCCGAATCGGCGACGCTCAAGACCTTGGTGAACTCCACCAACTCCGGGGCTTGCTCGTCGGACAACCCTGTGAATCGAGGTGCACTGTTCTCACCACCCACCATCAGCGAAAAACTATTGGTCACACTCAGCAACCCGTCCGACACGGCCACCACCACCCGATGGGTGAGATCTCCCTGGGTCGCACTGGGCGTCCAGTGGAACACGCCGTCCGTCACCGAAGCCCCCACGGGGCCGGACACCATCCAAAGGCTCAACGGTTGTGCCGGCAGGTCCGGATCGAGTCCCACCAACCGCTGCGAGTACGGGGTCAGTTTGGGAATGGCGGCCCCGAGCAGGCCCGAGAACGACGGGGGGGTGTTGACTTCACGGACTCGCAAGGTGAAGGACTGGGTCACGCTGCCCAGGCCATCATCGGCCGCCACCACGATGGTCTGCACCGAAGGCCCCATCGCCTCCGACGGGGTCCACGAAAAGACACCCTCCGAGATCACCGCCCCGGCCGGGCCGCTCACCAGGCGGAAGGTCACCTCCTGAGCGGGCACATCCTCGTCGATCGCTGAAAATCGCTGCGTGTAGGTGGAAAGTTCGTCCACGTCTTCGCTCACAGGCGGTGTCATCACCGGGACTTGATTGGCCTCGCCCACAATGACCAGGAATGCATTGGTCACCGTTTCCACCCCGTCTGTCACCTCCACCCAGACCCGATTCGTCGAGGGCCCCTGCTCTTCCAGCGGGGTCCACCGGAACACTCCGCCCACCAACTCCGATCCATCGGGTCCTTCGACCAGTCTCAGACTCACCGGTTGCTCCGGCAGGTCCGGATCGACTCCAGTCAACGGCAGTGCGGAGAGCACTCCCTCCGGAACGGTGATCTCCGAGGCTACAGCCAAAGCCGGCGGACGGTTCACCTCGGTCACGATCACCGTGAACGAGTTGGTCGAGGCATCCTGGCCATCGGTCGCCGCCACACGGATCAGGTGGGTCGACGAGCCCTGCCCCTCGGTGGGAGTCCACCGCAGGACACCATTGACCACCTCCGCCCCCACCGGCCCGGAAACCAACGAGTAGCTGACCGCCTGGCTGGCCAGGTCCGGATCCACGGCCTTCAAGGCCTTCTCGTAGAGGGCCATCTCGGGGATCACCTCGTTGGTGAGGCCTTCGAAGACGGGCGGCCGATTGGTGAGGCCGGAGAGGGTCAAGGACCAGCTTTCCAATCGCATGGATCCCCCGAAATCCAGGTCGGCCACACTCAAGTGCCACTGCCCATTGGCCACACCCCCGGTCAACGCCGACAACATGGCCGGCCGGAGAAGGTCCTCGGGTTTCAACCGGCCATCGGGTTGGATCTCACCGGTCATCACTCCGGTCCCGATGTCTTGAAGGTGCACATCCGACGCTGCCGAATCCGAGAAGGTCACCTGCCAGCCGTCGTAACCAAAACCCACCGGGTCATTGTCCCGGAGTCCCACCTGATTCAGAAGAATGCTGGCGACTTCCAAATCCTTGTTCAGCGAGACATAGATCTCGGAAGCAAACCCGCGTCCGGCCGGAGCGCCCACCAGGTGCAACCCCACTTTCACCTCCGTCAGGATCTTGATTGGCGAGTCCATGATGGTCGCCGAAACAGTCAGCGGCGGGTCTTGCAAATCCGAAAGCGTCTTGCCCACCGTGAAGGTCCGGGTGGCTTCGACCACCACACCGCCCGCATGGACAGGGGTGCAGGCCAGAGCCCAGGCCATCCAGAGCAGCAGGCCGCGGAATGCGATGCGGAACAGCGCCTCGATGGCACAGAGGCTCTGGCGCCAGAACGGCAATCCTCGCAGACTCCGACTGAAGGCTTCCATCGAACGTCCACCTGGGGCGTGATCCATACCGGGTTGTTCTCGACTCATGGCGGTCCGCCTCCCTCGATCGTCTTGATGCGGACGGTCCCGCTCACCCGGTGGCCGCCCAGGCCGTCGGAAACCTCGTATTGAAAGCTCTCATCCGACCCCTCGGCCGCGCCCGACGCCACCGTGTAGGTGATGTCTTCACCGAACAACTCCACCGTCGCCCCCAACGGCAACGCCCCGCTCACCGAGACCACCGACAGCGCGTCTCCATCGGCATCCGTATCGTTGGCCAACAGCGTCGAGGCCTTGATGGTGATCTCCCGCAGGAACACCGACCGTTCGACCCGATCCTCACCGAGGACCGGTGCGTCATTGGCCCATCCCATCGGAATCGCCCGATAGAGCCTCACGGGCCCGGTGGTCATCGGTTCCTGATGCCGGAAAACACCCAGCGCTCCGGTCCGGGACGCGGTGTAGACTGCCGGTGTGGTGTGATCATTCCATGTGTATGGAGCCTGCTGCGAGGTCGAGAACTGGACCTTGTAGTTCCGCCGAGCCACCCCGATCCAGGTCAACACCACGTCCCCCTTGTCGGTGACCGCCGTCAGCGGACGCGCCGGCTCATCCGGCCCCGCTCCGCTGACCACCGTCACCGGAACCGTGTTGGTCACCCGGTGCCCTCCCACCCCGTCTGAAAGGACATACTCGAAGCTTCCGGCGATGTCGGTACCCGGCAAGACCGTGTACACCACATAAGGTTCCATCAGCTTCACGAAGGCCCCGGCCGGCAATGCCGTCTGGACCGAATCGATGCTCAAGGCATCGCCATCCGCATCGGTGTCATTGGCCAACAGGTCCGACAACAGCACCTTCACCACCCGTCCACCGGCACTCCGGGACACCTGGTCCGCCCCCGCCACCGGCACTTTGTTACCGGGAATCACCGTCAACAGAAACGATCGATCCGTCGCATTGCCCGCAAAATCCATCACGGTGACCGTGATGAGACCACTGCCCGACCGACCGCTGGCCGGCTTCACCACCACATTCCGGGCGGTCCCACTGCCACCGGACACGATGTCACCCACCAGACCCGCATTCGAAGATCTCGAACTCACAGTCAACGCCGCGGCCGCCGTCAGATCGTCACTCACCAAGAATCGCACCAAGTCGGTGTCAGCACCTTCGTCGATCGTCTGATCCGCCAACTCGGAGACCGTGGGAGCCGTCGTATCGACCACCACCGTCTTGGTTCCCGTCAGCGTCACGCTGGAATCGGTCGGATGGGTCACCAGCGCCGAAAAATCATGGCTGCCGGGAGCCAGCGGGCTCGGCACCGTGAACGTCCAAACCCCATCCGCGCCAGCCACCACCGTCCCGATCACCGTGACGGAACCCGACCCTCGTTGAATCTTCACCGTGGCACCGGCCGTCGCCTTGCCCGTCAGTGTCGGCGTCGTGATGCGGGTCACGCCGTCGGTCGAAAACAGGCCGGTATCCGAGGCCGCGGTCAGGCTGGGCGGTTCCGACCCCGCCTCCAAGGGCGTCATGATCAGCGCACTGCCCGGGTTGCTCCAACCGGCGGCCGAGCGGTTGTCCCCCCCGAACACGGTCCCCCCGAAACCCACGGCATCCCGAATCCTCAGTGTCCAGTTTCCGAGCGACCGCTGATTGCGAAATTTACCAAGGCCCGTGGCCAGGGTCCAGTTGTCCACCCGGAACGTCCCCACGTAGGGAGCCATACCCGACTCTATGCCATCGGTGCCGGACTCCGAAAACAGGGTCCCTTCCAACCGGGATCCGCTCAGGAATCCGACCTCGTCACCCAACACCGTCGCAGCCAGAAGCTTCACGGTCGTACCCAGCGGGCTGACCAGACTGACATCCAGATCATCGACCGAACCGGCGCCCCCCGCTTCGATCACCAACCGGACCGCCACCCGATCCAGAAACAGGTCGTCGGGCACCGCCACGGTGTACGAGGTGAGTCCAGCACCGTAGGTCTTGCCCTCGATCGCATACTCCCGGTCGGCCGCCCGGGCGCTCACTGTCAGAACCCAGAGGATCAGAGCCCAACCGGTCCAACCGCTCAGGCACCCGTTTGAACTTTCACGGAACCTCTTCATACCAACATTCCCTTCCCTCCGCGGATCATGCGATTAGACCGCAAGACGCTGCTCTTGCGGATCTGAAGTTCCTCGACGGGAATGCCATTGACCGAAGTCAAGTCCACGTCGCTCTTGCCCCCCACGATCGACTGCGAACGGGAAATGGTCGCCGCCGTTACCAACCCCATCCGTCCAGAGAAAGCCTGGTCCAAGGGCATCGACACGGGTGTCACTAAGCGGAAGGGCTGCCCCTCACCTCGGATCATGATCGTCATCGGAGACTGCATTGACGGCACCGCGGCCACCAGAGGTTGAACCGGTGAACTCCCCCCCACTGCCACCGGACTGCCATTGGAACGAATCGTGGAGACTGGGAGGTCTATTGTTGCGGCCCCGTCGCTCTGAGCCTCCTGAGCAAACAGGCCGGAGAAGAACTCCGTGACCCGCTCGCCTCTCACTGTGGAGGTCGGGCCCGACGGCACGGTCGCCAAGAGCCGCACCGCTTGGACCACCTCTGCCGTATAGGCGGCCGTGGTGAACTTCACGCCATCGGTCGTTGTGGCCAACCGAGCGCTGGTCAGGCTCACTTTCAGCCAAGAGTCGCTCACCACCGAATACCGCAGGCTGCCCGCGGTCATCAGGAATGCCTGAATATCCGACATCGAACCGATCAACATCACCGTGTCGGTGCGATCCCCTTGGATCGTCACATTCGGAACGCTCGCACCGCCCACCGTCGCGGAAGCGTCCTTGGCCCCGACACGACCCGCGTCGATCAGACCACCCACCCCGGCACTGAGGGTCACCGTCACGGATTGACCGGCGAAATCAGGAACCAACGACAGCGGGGTCGACGCCCCGGTCGTGATGGGCTTGGCGGAACCCAGAATGGCCTGCGGAGCCGACGGAGCGGTCACACCGGCCTTGGCATAGCCCACCTGGAAGTATTCGTTGCCGGTCGATTCGATGAACCGGACCTCCACCCGATAATACGTATTGGCCTGCAGCGCCACCGCGGCCGAACGGGTCACCCGGTTCCACTGGTCGCGAGCCGTCGAAGAGGTCGTTTGCGCCACCGCGGCACCCCCGATCGGTTGACCATCCACACCGTAGATCCACAACTGCGCCGCCTCGTCTCCGATCGTCCAGAAATGATAGTTGCCCGCCTCGGACGCCCGAATCCAACCGGAAGCCACGGAACCGAAATTGTCGGCGGCCGCTGTTGTCGGAGTCGCCAGTCCCGTCTGCCACAAGCGGACGCTGTCACCGGCCGGAGTGGTCGAAACCCGCGTCATCAGGTTACCAAGTCGTTGCGTGGCACCGGTCCCCGTGATTCCGAGGTAGGTCCGCTCAGTCCAACCGGTTCCGGCCAAGGTCCGCAGATCCGGCAGACCGTTAAGAGCCTTCAGTCCTCCGCTCAGTTCCACCACGTTCACCGAACCCTCATTGCCGACCGCGGCGGCATCCAACTTCACGCGGGCGCCCACCACATGGGCGTCATCCTTCACCACCAGGGCCTCGATGAAACCGACCGCCTTCAGGAGCACATCCCCGCGATCGGCCGAAACATAGCCCGGACGGACGTCGCCCGAACCCAGAGTCTGCAATTGGATCGAGGCGCCTAGGCCCAAGGCACGCACCTCGGTGGCCCGCAAGTCGCCATCCTGGACCGACACGGAAATCTGACCCCCATTGGCCGCCGAGTTCACCGCCGACACCAAAGTCAAATCGGCCTGGTTCAGTATCTGGATGACTCCTGCGTCGGTCGCCACAGTAAGGCTTTGCACCAAGGTCTCCAGCGTGCCCAGCGAACCGATGCCAGAGGCAGCCTTCAAGACGGCCGCCTTGGCGATCAGGTCGGCGTTGGAGTCGCTACCGATCTCCTCGATGCGCCCACCGGCCGTGGCGGTCAGCGTCGCACCGGTCGCCTGAGCGAGGCCGATCCGAAGATCGCCCGTGGTCTTCAAAGTCACTGCAGCATTGCGGCCACGAACCAGATCCACCCAGAGATCGCCCGTGCCCGAAACCTCCACGCCGCCATTCTGACTCTCGACCTTGCCCAATCGTATCCCACCGCGGACATCGCGAACAAGGATCGAACCGGAGGCCAGAATCTCCAGCAGGCCCGCGGTTCCGGAAGCGGCGCTCACCGTCACCGCTCCGCCAGTGGACAACAGCGAGATCAGCGAAGCTTCGCCAGCGGTCGTGACGCTCTGGAGGCTGAGGACACCGGAAGCACTCACCGTCAGCGCGTTGGCACGGGCCGCTTCATCAACGGTAACCGATCCCGTCGACACGGCCACGGTGACGCTGCCCTGACCCGTGAGCTTGGACGCGGTGCGGTCTGTCCCGGCGAAGTTCACAGTTCCACCCTCAGCCAGAACCACCGACTCGCCAACGCCGAAGGTCACCGTGTCGATACCGCCACCGGCGATGACCCCGTTGTTGCCGCCACCGGCGTTGATGCGGTCGTTGCCGAAGTTCTTCGGATTGATCGACGACACGGCGGTGATGGCGCCGTCGGTGCCAAAGGTCATAATGCCTTCGTCGCCCACGATCACGTCGTTGCCGCCGGCCGTGGTGATCAGGTCGTCACCATCACCGCCCAGGATGTAGGCAGTTCCACCAGTGGACGTGATCGTGTCGTTGCCGTGGGAGAAATCCATCGAGACGAACCGGACCAGCTTGGATCCATCGGTGCTCCGTTCGAAGACGGCATCATCACCGGCGACATACGAAACACCCGAACCCAGAGTGATGACATCGTCACCACCACCGCCGGTGATGTAATCGGTGCCCTTGCCTCCGATGATCAGGTCGCCGTTCACCGTACCCATGACCGTGTTCACCCCATCACCCGCGTTCAGCGTGTACCGCACGCCGGTTCCCGCATCCGTCACGATCACCGTATCGTTGCCCGAGCCGGTCGTGATTTGATTCATCAGCGTCTTGCTGCCGCCCGCCACCGAGTACGTATTGTTGCCACCGGTATCATTGATGACCACCTGAGATTGGATGCCGCTCAGAATGTTCACAGTGGCATTCTCGGAGGCACCCTTGACCTGAATCTTCTGGACCCCGTTGATCCGGGTCACGCGACCATCGTACAGGACATCGATGGATTCGGAGGATGAACCCGGCACCGAGGAACTCACCGGCCGAATCGTGTACGTCGGTTTGCTGTCCGAAGCCTTGGTCATGTCCAAGACGAACGTACCGTCGGAGCCCAAGGTAGCTCCGTTGGCTACGACCTTACCGGTCGAATTGAGCAGGGTCGGCACCGGGAGAGTGGAAGGATCCACTCCTTTGACGGGTCTCTTGAGCGTGCCCAGATCGAAGGTTTCATCGATATCGGGAGCAAACCGAATCTCCTTCTGGACACGAACCGTCAGCTTACCCGAATCGGAATTATACGCGACGGTGACCGATGGCAGGCTGAAATTGATTTTCAGGACGGTGAAGCTGGCACTGACGCTGCCGGAGAATCCGAAGACGTTGCTGACCGAATCGAAATAAACCATGCCGGAAAGACTGCCCTTGAATCCCAACCAATCACTTCCGACGTTGATGCTCCCCGTCATGGAGATCCCGAACGAACTGTTGGATTGCAACCAACCGGATAGACTCAAGGTGGCGACCCCGAGAAAACTGCTGCTGCCCGTGAAGCTGAAGGCCCATTCACCCGCACCCAAAACCACCGATGATGCGATACCTCCGCCGATCGCTTTGGACGGACGGACAAAGGTTCCCCCCATCTGAACCGTCACCGAGACGTTCAAACTGAAGATCCCCATGATGCTGAGACTGCCCGACAACCGAAGGAACACACTCTTGGCGGCCAGCACTTCCTTGCCATTGGGAGTGGTGTACTGCGTGGCACGGGTGTTGACGTTGAGCTTTCCGACCCCGCTGATGTTGGCGATCCCGAAAATGTTGGCGTTGATCGTCACATCCGCGATGAGCACCAAGCCGCTCGAATCCACCATGATGGTCACCGACACGTTGGATTTGATCAGCTGAGCCACGTTCACCATGAGCGATCCCGCCATCGTGAAACGCCCCGCAGCCGTGTCGTACTGCAGCAGCAGGAACCCATCGGACTCGAGGACTCCCATGAACGTGAATGATCCCACCAATCGTACCAGCGCACCTCGGGCCACCGTCCGTGGGGCGCCGCCCAGGTAGGCGACCTGGACCGTCGACGTGGTGTTGATCTCCATGACCGCGGAGGCATTCATGCTCAGTCCGACCGAAGAGCCGAAGGTGCTCGCAACCTTCAGTTCAAAAGCTCCGTAGAGGCCCGAAGATTCGATCCGCAGGAAACCGGCCGCCGAGGCCTCACCCAGCGGACCGAGCTTCATCTGACCACTGAAAGCCACCTCGAACTTCGAGGGTGTCAGCAGGAAGCCGAACGTTCCCCGAACCACGAACGCATCCACCAGATTCAACTCGCCGAAGGCGCGGATCTGCAGGTAGGGCTCACTGCTCAAGGCGGTGCCATCCGGCTTGCGCGGCCCGCCCGCAATCGTCACCTGCCGCACCGGCACCGTGGTCGACAACGCGGCGCCGGAAGCATCGATCTGCGGGCTGCCATCGGGATTGAGCACGGCCACCTTCTGCGTTCCGAGCGTCTCCAGGCTGCGGCCCTGCTCATCACGGATGGTCGGGAACGACGGATCGGTCTGGGGTATCGTGAAGACGATATCGCGTCCGAAGGTGTTGATCGCCACCAACAGGCTCGCAGTGAATCCGACGCCCGGAATGCGACTCGATCCGGCCGAAGCCTGGAACAAACCTGCGAACCCGAGGGTTCCGCTGTCTGAACCCAGGAACAGCAACGCATTGACCGACAATTCCAACAGAGGCGCCTCGGGTGAGCCGACCCTCAGGGTTCCTGCTCCCATCAGGGCGAAGCCCTTGGAATCGATGCGGACGGCCAGTCCGCCATCAAGCCGGAAGAACTCGGTCGTACCGCTCCGGAAGGCAAGAACACCCGTCGCGACCACGCTCAACGACTTGGGGGCCACCTGGACATGCACATCCAAATAATCCCGGGAACCATAGGCCACCGTGTACGCGGCGGCGCGGGTGATCGGCGCGATCAACCGAACGACGGAGTTGTGCCGATCGAGGACATAGTCGCCGGTCTTGCCGGAGTCGGTGGATTCCTTCAGCAGCACATCGCCCATGCGGACCACGACCGCGGCTCCGGGCGTGATCGAGTGCGTCAGCATCAACAGCCCTGAATCACCCGCCTGTCGGGTGAAAGCATCTTCCGTGGTGGCTTGAGGCTTGGCTGCCAACTGGAAATCCACCGGCTTGACGACATCGGTCGTGTTCACCACCAGGGTCATCTGGGCTTGGACCACCAGTCCGTACTGCTCCAGCTTTTTCAAGCCATCGCCCGTGCTCAGACGCAGGGCGCCAAAGATCTCGATGTCCCGAGGATCTAGGATCTGCCCCGACTGAGGCGGCTTGATCCGAAGCGTCAATTGACCCGCGGCGGCCCCCAAGACGCCCAGACCGGAAACCGTCAGGTCGGCCGAGGCATCCAGAGTGAAGGTCACCCTCTCGGGCGTAGCGACAAAGGTCATCACCACTCGACCGCTCAACTCGATGAAGAGGAAATCCCCCATGAAGTCGGCCCGGATTCCGCCGCCGATCAGTATCTGGAAGCCGGCCGGCTCGGGCACCGTGGCCGATGGGTTGGCTCCCAGCTTGCCGGTCGACGGATCACGATAGGGAGTCTTGTAGGAGTAACTGACGATCACCTTCTCACCCGCAGCCGCGGCGGTGTTCAACACCAGGCGGCTGCCGCCCGAGATCTGATAAGCCGTCGAGGCCAACGCCTTGCCGCCCACCGTCACCGTGATCGGGGCGCCCTTGGAGACGAGATTCCCGAGGATGAACGTGTTGTCCGTTCCGTTCCCGATGAACTCCTCGCGGCCAGTCGCATCGATGTAGTACTTCTCCTGCAGGCGTTCCTGCGTGATCCGGTTGCCCAAGCTGTCCACCAGAGCGATATCGAGCAACCCATAGAGGCTCACTCCGCCCACATCCCTGCGAGGCCGTCCGGGCATGTCCATCAGGAAGATCAACCGGGCGTTTCCGGAGGCGATCTGTGACAAATCTCCGAAGAAATAAGCCGCGACACGGAGTCCGGTCTCCGTACCCCCGAAGGCGGCCGTTCCTGTCATCAGGATCTTGCCGGTGACATCAAGTTGCACAGTCACATCGGCGCTGAACGCCTGAGTGGAGACATAGGTGCTGAAGAGGCGTGCCCCGCCTCGGATCACCATGTTGTCGAACAATCCGGCGAACTTCACCGTGCCGTTCCCATTCTTCACCATCGTCGAGATCTGCTTCCGCAGATTCGACTCCCATTGACCGGCTGTCAGGGTCTCGGAACTGGCACTCGCCGCGACGTTGCGCAGGTTGAACGCGGTCTGAGTGACGTCGATTTTGGGAGCTCCAGTGGCCGTATCCATCACAGAGTCGCCGTTGGCATCCTTCAGATAAAGAGTCGGAGCCGCTAGGGTGGTCCCAAAATCAATGCCGGCGCTGAAGTTGGTCAGCGACAGTCCCGAGATCGGATCGAAAAGCAAGGTCGCGTCCGCATTGAGGAAGACCGACAGCGGCCCGAAATCGCTGAAACCCATGCGGAACGACACGCCGCCCAGCCCGGGGATGAAGAGATCGCCGATCAACCCGGCGTAAAGGCTCCGTTTGGCGACCGGGGTCACAACATCCGTAGCTTCGATGGGATTGAACTCGCGATCCATCTTCAGAATACCCATCACCAAGCCCGCCTTCACTCCGAAGCCACCGATCGATCCGGAAACGCTGATGTTGAAGGCTTCGATGCCGACGATCGGGAAGGCCCCCGCGGCCAGGAGGCCCGTCTCGAGCGTCAACCCCCGGAAACCACCCTCGGCCTTTAGTTTCGGCATGCCCTCAATGCCCTTGACCTGAGCATCGATGATGATCTGGAACTCTCCGGGATTGGTGCGGAAATGGTCGCCCTGCCATCGCAGCGCGATGGCCAGATTCTCCAACGGCAGCCATGAGGGAAGACCCAGATCGCCGGCTCCACCGGATCCCAGACTCAAGCTGACCGCAAAACCATCGCCCGTATACACCGTTCCATCGCCCAGGATGCCGAAACTGGTGGCACCACCGCTCAGGTTCGCCGGGCCTGCCTTAACGGACACGGAAGCACTGCCGATGGCCAGCAACGGAGAGTCCGGTGCCACGCCAGGGTCGAAGGCGATGCCTGTGGCGGTGAACGACAGGTAATTGCCGGCCTTCAGGTTCAAGGTATCCACCTGGAGATCGAACCCTCCCAGCCCCAACCCGGTGGGAGCGAACCTCTTGGACGGATCCAAGAACACATCGATGCCGACGGTGCCGGCGATGCCATAGGTGTCTGCGTCATTGCTGTCGGTGATGGAAGCAGCGAACCCGGTCAGTTCCACCGAACCGCTGGTCACACCCACGGTCACCGAAACGGAGAGCTTGATCTTGAAGTCGGAGGTGAACGACACACCGAAGCTGCCAACGGTGACCGTCGGATTCACCAGATTCACCGGGCCCAACTTGATGATCTTCGGCAGATTCGGCGCAGCCTCCTCCAGCTCGTAGCCACCCCCATCGAGCCCACCGACCGGCCCGGTGGTGATGTCGGGAATCGGCGGGGCCGCCGCATTCGAGAAGTCCGTCGGGGCCGTCTGCTTGCTCGGCAACAGGTCGAAACTGGTGACTGCGAATCGATCCAATTGGAAACCATCGGGGCCGCCATAGTGGAACTCACCGTTGCCCGCGACCCGGACCAGTGTCTCAACGTCTTTCTGGAGGCTGAAGCCGAGGTTGGCGAAGGCCACTCGAGTCAGGGCCGAGTCGCCGGCACCCGATCCTCGGATGATGTTGAAATTGCCGAAGATGGACAGCGATCGACCCAGATCCATCTGCCCGCCCACCACCAGGATCTGCTGGACCCCGGAGTCGTAGAGGACGCCACCCAAAGTCACCGGTCTCTTGAACTGCTTGTAGATGACCGACGCCGCACGAATGCTGAAGAGCGTCGGATTGCCGAAGACCAACTCCGCATCCGTGATCTCGGTGACGCTCTCGCCGAAGGCTCCCCCCGGCAGCGACTTGTAGGATCCGCGAACCGTGATGTCCCCGATCGTGATGACCGCGTCCTCGACACCGATGGAGCTGAAGACCGGGCGTTCCGACGTGGCCGTCTCCGCAAGGCTGAAGACCACCGGGACCTCCCAGGTCTGCACGGGCACCCGCTCGTCGATGGCGAACCGGGTCGAGTTCCGGCGGATCCGAACGGTGGCTGCCGCGGACACTCCACCGGTCTTGGCGACACCACGGACAGCACCATCCAACGCATAGCCCAGCGATCTTCCGGAGGCGGTGTCCTCGAAGAGCACCAATCCCAGATCGCCATTGGTCAGGGTGAACTCATCGCTGCCGGCACTGCCGGTCACATCGGCGACCCCGATCATCACGGCAGTACGACCGCTGGCCAAATCGACTCGGCGGGCGAATCCAAGGTTGCCGGAGATGTGCACGAAGCCTGCGATGGTCAGCGAGGCGGATCCGCCCACCACCAGATACGGATCGTCGACGCCTCCCGATGCCACCGTGACGGGCACCTTCAGCGTTCCGACCGTCACCGTCTGATCCACAGCCGCACCCGTGGTGTTGTAGGACACGCTCAGATCGTACAACTGGAGATCGATCACTTCGGTGATCGCGTTCGGGAGGGTCAGATATGGAGTTCCGGTGGCCTTCAAGGCGACCGTCCCGTTCGGTTTGACCAAGGCACCCAACGTCGCATTGCGGATACCCGCCTCGAAACCGCCTGCCTTCAGGCTGGCATGAGCTCCGACCACCGCGATGCTGATATCATCGCCCCGCTTCTGGAATCCGAAGTCACCGGAGAACTGGACCGAACCACCGATGACCGCCCGGAAACCCTCCGCGACCACGGCCATGGTGTCCTTCGGAACATCCACCAGGGCGCTGATGGATCCCACGGTCAGAGTCCGTCGCACCGAGAGTTCCGTCGAATTGTAGTAGACGCTCACCTTGGTCATCGACACCTCGGCGAAAGTGCCTGGCAACCGGAGCACCGGAGTGCCGCTGGCCTGCAAGACGACACCGCCGGTCGACGGCAACAGCAGGCCGAATGAACCACTGGTCACGCCCACTTGGAATTCCCCGGTGGTCAGCAGGGCCTCGATGCCACTGCCCACCACGACGATGGCGTCGCCCTGCTTCTGGAAGGCGAGATTGCCGCGGATCCGAACGAAATCGGTGAGCACCGCATCGAAGCCTCTCACCAAGACGGCGACGGTCTCGGCTTGGACACTCAAAGGAGCGCTCAGAGAACCGACCGCGAGCCGCATTCCCTCTCTGGGGGTCGACGTGTTGTTGTAAAGCACCGACACGCTCTCGACCTGGATGGCCCCAAACACACCGGGCATCACGATCCGGGGCGAACCACTGGCTTGGAAAGCGAGTCCACCGGTGCTCGGCAACAACAGAGCCAACGAGGCTTGGGTGACCCCCACCTCGACGCTCCCGGCCTGGACCAAAGCGAAGGCGTTGGCGCCCACGACCACGAGGTCATCACCGGACTTCTTGAAGCCGAAGTCGCCTCCGAGTTGACCAAAGCCCCCCAAGCTGGCCCTGAAACCCGTCACCGAGAAGGCGGCGATTCCCGGACCCGTGGCCAACTCGAAGGTGTAGCTCCGATCGGCCACCCGGATCTGATCACCGGCCTCGACCGGTGCGGCCGAGGTATCGTTGTACTGGATGCGGAAGCCCGCGGCCGTGATCTCGGTGAAGCCCGGCAGTCCCGCTTCAAAGCTTCCTCGAGACATCTCGAAGGTCGTGGCGCCCCTCGAGGACTTGAGGCCGAAGTCGGCACCCACAACGCGGAGGTAAGCCGAACCCGTTTCGAGAGAGGCTTTGAAACCCCGACCGACCGCCAAGAATCCACCCGACGATTCCTTCCGGATATCCAAATTGCCGGACAGCGTGACAAAATTGGCCACGGTCGCCTGGAACCCGCTGACCGAGACCGTTGCGACATCGGCCTCCACGGTCAGGGGCGCGGAGACGGACCCCACCTTCAGAAGCGTATCCACGGCGGAACTCGTGGTGTTGTAGGAGACGCTCACACGGTCCGCGGATACGGAACCCAAAGCCTCCGGCATCGAGAGCACCGGCAAGCCGGTCGTCTGCATCTGGATTCCGCCCGAGGCCGGCAACCGAAGGGCCAACTCGGCATCACGGACCCCGACTTCCAACCCATCGGCCGCAAGGATGGCACTCACCCCGGAGGCGACGACCTCGATGTCGGAACCTCGCCTTGAGAAGGCGAAATCACCGCTCATCGTGACGAACTCTCCCAAGGAGGCCCGGAACCCGTTGACCACCACCTCGGCGGTGTCGGGACCGACTTTCAACGCGGAGCTCACCGAACCGACCGTCATTCGGGTGTCCACCGCGCTGGCGGTGTTGTTGTAGGAGACCATCACCTTGGAAGCCGAGACGGAGGCGAAGGTGGTCGGCAGCGTCAGCACAGGGGTACCCGAAGCCTGCAGTTGCACACCGCCCTCGCTCGGCAGTCTCATGACCAAGGACGCCTCGACGACGCCGACTTCGACCGAACCGGTGCTCAAGAGAGCGCTGGCCGATTGAGCCGCCACCAGGATGTCCGAACCCTGCTTCGAGAACGCGAAGTCACCGGTCAAGGTTGCAAAATCGCTCAAGGACGCTTGCAACCCGGTGACGGCAACCGCGGCCGTGTTCGCAGGCACCGTCAATGGTGCACTGACCGGACCGATCGCCAATCGGGTGTCCACCGCAGTGGTCGTGTTGTTGTAGGCCACCGTGACCTTCGAGGCAGAAACCGACGCGAATGCCGTCGGCAGCGTCAGAACCGGGATTCCGGATGCCTGCAGTTGGATCCCCCCCGTGCCCGGCATCCGCAGCGCCAAATCAGCCCCACGCACGCCGATCTCCACACCACCGGCGGTCAGCAGGGCACTGGCGCCCCGGGCCACCACATGGATGTCGGAATCCCGTTTCGCGAAAGCGAAATCACCGCTCAGCGTGGCGAACCCGCCCACGCTCGCGACCAGACCGCTCACCGCCACCGAGGCCGTGTTGTTGGCCACTCGCAACGGAGCGGTCACGACCGCTGAACCCACGGCGACGGAGAGATCCCGATCCAGATCCGCACCCGTCGTGTTGTAGACAACCGCGACCGCCTGCGCCGAGGCACTGGCGAAACCGGCTCCCAGGCTCAACTCGATGGAACCCCGCGCCTGGAGCCCCAGCGTCTGATCTCCCCGGACCACCAGCGCCAATGTGGCGTCACTGACGCCCACACGGATGGCCTCCCCGCCCCGGAGTGACGCGGCTGCCGCTTTGGAAACGATCATCAACTCATCCTGGGCCGGAGTGGCCCCGATGGCTTTCATCAACCCGAAATCGCCCGAAAGCGTCACGAACCCTCCGACGGTCGCCTCGAACCCGGTGAGCACCAGTGCCGATGCCCCCTGGCCGACCTTCAACGGAGCGCTCACTGAAAGGTCCACCACGCTGACCGTGACCGTGCGGTCCATGTCCGAACCGGTATTGTTGTAGGCGATGCCTGCAGTCTTCGCCGAAGCGCTGGCGAAGCCACTGCCCAGAGCCAGATCGGCTTGACCGGTGGCCTGCAGGGCGATCTTCCCGTCCCCTCGAATGACCATCGCCAGCGTCGCATTCCTGACTCCGGCGCGCACCGCGCTTCCCGCATCCAATCCGGCCGATACATTCTTCGACACCAACACTAATTCGTCCTCGGCCGCCGAAGCACCCCGGACCCGTTGCAGACCGAAGTCTCCGGAGAGAGAGACGAATCCGGCCATCTTGGCTTGGAAACCCTGGATGACCACCGACGCCCGACCATCCGGCACATCGAGTGATGCGCTCACGGTCGTCGTACCGACCGAAACGCTCACGGTGGTGTCCACAAAATCGATGCCGGTGTTGTTGAAGGCCACCCCGACCTGCGACGCGCTGACCGAGGCGAATCCATCACCCAGGTTGAGATCGGCGACACCGGTCGCTTGCAACGCCAACGTTTGATCCCCACGGAGCACCATCGCCAACTTGGCGTTGCGGACACCGGCACGCAGCGCCACCCCGGCCTGAACGCGAGCCTCCGCATTGTTGGCCACGATGAGCAACTCGTCCTTCTCGGGAACGTCTCCGGCGATTTTCTGAACCCCGAAATCACCCACGATGTTCACGAACCCTCCGACCGTGGCGGTCAGGCCACTCAAGACGACCGCCGACTGACCCCGAAGCACTTGCAACGGCGCGCTCACCGCGACGTCCGCGAGTTTCACCTCCAAAGTCCGGTCCATGTCGACGCCCGTGTTGTTGAAAGCGACTGCGGCTGACGCGACCGATACCTCGGCGAATTCCCTGCCGAGGCTGAGATCGGCGATGCCCGTCGCCTGCAAGGCCAGCGTCTGGTCGGCCCTGATGACCAAGGCCAGGGTGGACCGGGTCACGCCCACGTGAATCGCTCCACCCGCGGAGAACCGGGCCGACGCGTTCTGTGCCACGAACACCAATTCTTCCGGTGAGGTTTCAGTGGCCGCGGTCTTCTGCACACCGAAGTCGCCGGCGAGCGCCACAAACCCACCGACTGTCATCTTCAAACCGGTGATCAGGGCACCGGACTGGCCCTTGGAGAGGTTGATTGGTGCCTTCACCACCACCGTACCCACCTCGACTGAAAGCTCCGTCACCAGGGCCTCTTCGGTGTTGTTGTAGACCACGCCGATGGACTGCGCGGAAACGCTGGCGAAACCACTGCCCGGAGACAGAACCACCGTGCCCGTCGCCTGGAATGCCAACCCGTGATCACCGCGGATCACCATCGCCAAGGTCGCGTTGCCAACTCCGGTCTGCACCGAGGAACCTGCGTTCAGGGTGGCCGACGCATTGTTCGAGACCACGTGCAACTCGCGAACGCCCGAAGTTCCACCCGCCAGCAGCTTGAATCCGAAGTCGCCGCTGATCTGTGCCGATCCGGCGATGGTCGCCTTCAGACCGATCATGGTGACGGCCGAGGCACCGTTGACCACCTTCAACGGCGCACGGGTCGAAACGGTCCCGACATCGACCGACAACGTCGTATCGAGATCGGCGCCCGTGTTGTTGTAAGCGACACCGACGGCTGAAGCCGATGCGGAGGCGAAACCATTGCCCAATTGCAATTCAGCCGCTCCGGTCGCCTGCAACGCCATCTTCTGGTCTCCTCGCACCAGCAATGCCATCGTCGCCTCTTTGACACCGGCGCTGATCGCCGTACCGGCCTTCAACGACGCCGATGCCGCGTTCGAAACCACCCAGAGTTGCTCAAGACCCGGCTCGGTACCCCGATCCTTTCGCACACCGAAGTCGCCCGACAGCGTCACAAATCCGCCGACCGTGGCATTCAGGTCGGTCACCACCATCGAAGCCACGCCGGACTTGACCACCAGGGGTGCGCTCACCGTCAAACCATTCACCTTGAAGGCGACCTCCCGATCGATATCGACTCCCAGATTGTTGTAGGAGACCCCGATCCCCGCGGCGGTCACGGCCACGAAACCCGAGCCCAGACTCAGATCGGCGGCCCCCGTGGCTTGGAAGGCGACCTTCTGGTCCTCCCGGATCACCAGGGCAAGGCTGGCATTCCTGACCCCGAGCCGGATGGAGGTTCCGGCCGCCATCGTGGCAGCCGCATTCTGAGCGACCACCACGAGGGACGCCGCCTCCGTTGTGCTGGCTGCGCGCTTCTGGAAGGCGAAGTCGCCGGACAACGTCGCGAAATCGTCCACCTGAGTCTGCAAACCGGTGACCAGCACCGTGGCGACCCCGGACTCGACCGCGACCGGCATGCTCACATCGACCTCACCGACACGGATGGACAGAGTCTCATTCAGACTACGGCCGGTGTTGTTGTAGGCGACGCCCACCCCGGCCACGGTAATCGACGGGAAACCGGACCCCAGGCGGATATCGGGCGAACCCGATGCCTGGACCACCAAGGTCTGATCTTCGTTCACCACCAGCGCGAGGAACGCCCCGGTGACACCCACGGACACGGACTCGTTCAAAGTGAGCCGGGCCGAGGCATCACGGGCCAACACGATCAACTGATCATCATTCGTCCCCGGACCGCTCTTCTTCTGGATCGCGAAATCGCCACTCACCGTGACAAAATCACCGATGGTCGCCTGGAGTCCGGTCACCACCACCGTTGAAACCCGGTTCCGCACCACCAGAGGAGCGGTGACACCTACCCGATAGGCGCTCATGTCCAACTGTTCGTTCAGATCGGCCCCCGTGTTGTTGTAGGAGAATCCCATCGCCGCCACACTCACCTCCACGAACCCTTTGCCCAGGCTCAGGGATGCCGCTCCGCCCGTGGTCTGGACCGCGTAGGTGCCATCCGTCTTGATCAGCAAGGCCACCGTCGCCCCGGTGACACCGCCTCGGATCGAGTCTCCGACCGCGAAGCTCATCGCCGCCTTGTCGGCCGCGATGGCCAGATCGCCCGAACTGCGATACTGGAAGGCGAAATCACCCGACAGCGCGGCGAAGTCACCGAGATTCCACTGCAAGCCCGTGACGATGGCCGAGACGAAGGGATTGGCCGAAGTACCGACGGGCAGCTTCAAGGTCTTCGAAAAACCACCCACCAGCTGTTGATCCACCGCGGCTCCGGTCGAGTTGTACTCGAATCCAACCCCGCGGAGGGTCGGCAATCGGCTCAACGCCCCACCCTGTTGCGATTCCTGGGAGAAAGCCACCTCTCCGGCCGTTCCGAACATGCTGCCGAAGCCCGACTTCAGCACGAAGAACGGCTCACCGCTGACCGACAAGGCCACTCCACCGCCGGCCCTGATCAGCAGGCCCAGATTTCCGCGGATCACGCCCATCCGGAAGGCCGGGGTCTCGAACCGGGCGTTCGCATCGCTCACCGCCACCGTGAGATCGCCGCCCGTGGCGGAACCGGAACGCTGGAAAGCGAAGTCGCCCGAAACCTTCAGGAACTGCCCAAGACTCCCCGTGAAGCCCTCGGCAATCACCACCACGTACGGCGATGCCTGGGTTCCGATCGCCACCTCGATCGGCACACTCAATTCCCCGACGGTCAGCACCTCCGACAGCGCGGCCCCGGTGGAGTTCCATCCGAATCGCAACCGCTGGGCGGTCGCGTCGACAAGACCGGACAACCGGATCATGGGGGTCCCGCTGCCATCGAACGCCACTCCCCCATCCGGATTGATCAGCAGGCCGGCCGTCGCGTTGCGCACGGACAATTCGTTGCTGCCGACCCGGAACGCCAGGCTGGCATTGCGGGTCAGAGCCGTGAGCGCACCGCGGTCCGTTCTGAAGGCGAAATCGCCCTTCAGTTCGAAGAACTCGTCGCCACGCGGTCCGATGAACGCCTGAAGGTTGATGGCCTCCAACTGCATGAAGGGTTGGGCCTTGTCACCCCACGGCACCTGCAGCCGCAGACTCTCGATGCCACCGGACGCGGTGGGCACCGAAACCTCATCATCCACCCTACGTCCCGTGGTGTTGAAGTCGATGGTCAGTCGATCCAAGCTGGCTCGACCGATGGACTCCGGCAGCTTGAGGTAGATACCCGACTCCTCGACCGGCCGGTTCGGCAGACGCGCAGCCGATGCGTGGAACGCGATGCCTCCGGCAACCTCTACCAGGACTCCGAACCGCGCACCGACGATACCCGCCCCCCAAGACTCGAGACCCGTGGTCACCCGGAGAGTCGCTGACGAACTGAACATCAGGAAATCACCGTTCGCCCGACGCTTGACAACATAATCACCCTCGAGCTTCACGAAGTTGAGCATCGTCGCATTGAGGCCCCGGAGGTCCACCAAGGCCAAGGGTGCGCCCGGGTAACCATCAGGCGCCTGCAGGCCCACCGTCACCATCAATGGCTTGCCGGTCTTGACCGCAACTCGCCGGTTGATGGTCAAGTTCTGAGCGCTGCCGGTGTCATTGTAGTAGACCGTCGTCGCCCCTTGGACACTCTCGGAGTCCAGCAACTGCTTGCCCAGGAATGTCGGGAACTCGAGAACCGTGCGTCCGCGTCCATTCTGGACCATGTTGCTCTGCAGGGCGATCCCGCCCTGACGCGTCACAACCATTGCGACATCGGCCCCGGCGACCCCGGCGCTGAAGGCGTTGACGCTCATCGTCACCCGACTTTCGGCTCCCGGGAAGGACCCATCGACTTCGATTTCCAATCCGCCATCCGAACGCTGATAGAAGTAGGTCTGACCGTGCATTCGGATCAACCCTGCGACCTGCATGCCGACGTAGCCGCCGACGTAGTTCTCACCCGGGGTGATGTTCGGGAATAAGATCGTGGTGGTCACGCCTTGGACGGCCGATCCCGAAACCACCAGACCACTGGATGCCTGACGGATCTGGAACAGACCGCGGGTGTTCTGGATGTTGTCGGCCGCATCGAAGGCGAATTGTCCGCTTCCGAAGACTCTCCGGTTGCCATCCCGGTACAACTCCACGGCGGCCTTGGAAACCACCGTGTTGCCGAGGGTCACATCGGCGATCTGCACATGCGCCTGACCATCGTACCAACCCTTGATCTCTGTGAAGACCAGCTTGTAATGCTTGTAGCTGGATTTGTTGTTGAAACTCACCGTACTGGTGGCTCCGCGGCCATCTCCCAAGAGGGTCTCGCCCTGACTGACTTCCATCCAAGCGCTGCCAATCGCATTCCAAGCCGGAGCGATGTCTGCATTGGAACCATACAACGCATAGGCCGAGGGATCCCATTGCCAGATGTCATCGTCGGTCCGGGTGGTCAATGTCATGGACGTGACCATGGACGTCTTAGGCAAGGTCAGGATGAGCCCCGACCCCGCACCCTGCGTGTTGAGGTATTTGGTGGCAAAATCGCCATCCACCGCATTGGCGGCCTGTTGCCCCTCGACCGAAGCACCCGGACCGCCGGTCACCGTCACACCGGAGCCGCGACGGAAACCCACGAACACCTTGTTGCCTTCACCTGTGGCGATTCCGCCCTCCACCTCGGTCGAGACGAAGGCCCAAGCATCCTTGCCGCGGTTGCCCGAGGCACCCGGAGTCTCGCGGAACTCGAACGCACCATCGAGGTAGGCCAGACCATCGAACGTCATCAACACCCGCCCCAACTCGACCGGTTGTCGGAAGAAGTAATCGGAGAAGCCCATACCCACCTCATCCTGCCCGACCTGGCTCCCCAGATAGAGGTGGATCTTGCGATCTGCGGCCCCGGGAATGCGCAACGTCCGCAACCGGAGGATTTTGCTCCCCGAATTGTCCGAATCCAATGCTTCGAAAAGGTCGTAGGTGAGGTCGCCGTTGCGGAACAGTCCCGAGGCCGATTCGAGTCTTCCGACGATGCCACTGAGGAGGGTGACCTCATCCCCTTCCCGCCGATCCACCTCATGGTTGAAGCCGTCTTGGAAGATCAGAACCATCCGAACCCCGTCGAGACTCACGCTGCCGGCAAAACTCGCCTGCGTGCGCAAGAGGGATCCACCGGTGTCACGGCCGACCCACAGACGGAGATCACCCAACAGACTCAATGAACTGATGGCCAACCCGCCATCGACGCGATAGGCATCCGGGGAATCGTAGGCTGCGATTTGAAGCGCGGTGAGAATGCCCGATTCGTCGAAGCGAGCCTGGCCCAAGTCGCCCAGGATGATGGCCTTGGTCTCCGACGCCGGGGCGGTGATCAGGTCGGCCCCCTCGCCACCAACGATGACGGCCTTGGCTCCCCGCGCTGACAGAATGTCCGAATCTCCCGTCGGCGAGGGGATCGCCTCGACCCGGCGGAGGATGGCCGCGGTCCCCTGAAGCGGCACTTCGAAGCCCACCCAGCCCGAGTCGCCGATGACCACCGTGAGCGCGCCCGAGACGGTGACCGAATCCTTGCCGCCACCGGCGATCACCAGATCGTTTCCGGACACACCGGAAATGGTATCCGCTCCGGACCCTTCCAATCCCTCGACGCTGAGGATCAATCCCCCGTCATCGATTGCGACAAGGCCATCATCTCCGATCATCACATCCTTGCCCGAATCGCCCGTCAGGAGATCGGCACCCGATCCTCCCAGAATCCGGTCGTCACCGCCGTTGCCCCGAAGCACATCATCGCCGAATCCGCCGAGACTGAGGATGGAAACGGGTTTGAGGCTCGTGTTGAGAACGATCTCGCCGTCGTCACCGATCAGAGCATCGCTCCTGCTGCCACCGATGAGCGTGTCATTGCCGGAACCACCGATGAGGTACATCGAGGCTCCCACCAAGGCCGATGATGCGACCATGGTGTCATCGCCTCCCAAACCGGAATTGGTGACAGAGTAGGTCACCGTGACCTGCATCCCCGACAATGGGGTCCTGCCCAGGATGACACTGTTGCCGCTGACCCGGTACTCGAACTTCTCAAGCAGCGTTCCGGACACGCTGACCGTGGCAGCGCCATTCAGCGGTGCCTCGGGGAGGACCCAAGAGTTCCCGAATCCGTTTCCGTAGAACGAATCCATCCGGGATGGATTGGTGGAAACCCGTTCAAGCTGACCCCACTTCGAGAACCAGAGGGTCCCTTCATCGCCCACCACGGTGTTGATACCGCCGGCTTGGATCCTATCGTCACCCAACCCTCCAAGAATGTAGTTGGTGCCGGAAGTGGCTTGGATGATGTCGTCGCCGTAGGCGCCGATGGAGGTTGAGATACGCGGCGCGAACGAATCGCCCGGCGGCACGCTCATCGTGCCCTCATCACCCAGGATGTAGTTGATTCCACCCCCCACGCGGATCACATCGGATCCGCCATTGCCCTTCATGAAATTCACTCCGGAACCGCCGATGATCTCGTCGGCGCCGGGCCCACCCTCCAATTCATTGGTACCCTCGCCGCCCTCGATGCGGAAACGCCGACCGACCGCGGAAGCGCCGACGATGATGATGTCGTTTCCAGCATCCCCCGTGATGAGGTTGACGGCGGTGGTGCTGCCGCCATCCAGATAATAATTGTCGTTGCCACTTCCGCCGTGGAACTCCAATTGCGAAGTGACGCCCTCGCCGACATAGATCGTGGAGTTGATTTCCTTCGAAGTGGTCGAACTGTTGGCCACGATCTTCCGGACCCCCTCATACGTCTTCATCCGGCCGTTGTAGACCACCATCACCGTTTCGGAGCCGTCTTCCTCGGTGCTGACATGGTACACCGAATAGGTGGGATTCAGGTCCTCCGACTCGTAAATCCGCGCCCCCCCGTTCTCGATGGTCAGGTGCAATTCACCTCCACTGGGGGCCACAGAGCCATTGTCCACCACGATCTGACCATCGCGGTTCAACGCCAACCAGTTGGGACTGGGTCGCGGACTGATGTATCCGATCTGCCATGTCCTCTGGACAACCACCCGGCTGAACAGGAATTGCACCTCTGCCTCCGCATGCAAGAGCACACGACCATCGTTGGAGTTGAAGGCGGCATCCGCGTTCAGACCAATCCGAATACCCATCAAATAGGCACTCCCGTGAAGTGACGCCGTTAATCCCAACTCTTCCAACTCGACCGCGTGATAGATCTTGGCTGTCAAGGCTGCCTCGAAGCCAAACCACTTGTTCCCATAATTCATGGAGCCGTCGATGGCCATACCAAAGGATCCGTTGGATTGCATCCAACCCAACAAATGAACCCGGGCGGTCCCGAAGAGGGTCGTGTTGGCCTCAAAACTGAAGCCCCACTCACCGCGGCCCAAGTTCACCTCCAAAGGAACCCCGGGGCCGACAGCATCCGGCCTTCTCAAGAACCGCCCACCGATTTGGGCCGTGATGGCGATGTCGAAGCTCATCAACTCCACGATCGTCGCCCTGCCGTACAGGTCCAAGAACACGGTCTTCGCCTCCACCGGTCTGCCGCCGACCGTGACGGTCCGATTCATCGTGTTGATGAACAATCGCCCACTGGCACTGATTGTGACCAGGTTCACCAAACTGGCGTCCACCACGATATCGGCGCCCAGAGCGATGCCCTCATCGGTGACTTCCGCCCCGATCTTGATGTCCACATCGGCGATCCCCGCCAGACTGGCTTTGGCGGTTCCGTTCATGCTGAAAGTCCTCGACCGGGAGTCGTAGGTGATGCGGAGCAAGACCCCGGCATCGAGGACGTCGGCGAAGACGATCCGCCCCTCCAAGCGCACCAAGACGCCCGGCGCCAGATCGAGGGTCGTCCGCTCGTCGAGCTTCACCGTCTGCACGACGCCGGTGGTGTTCAACTCCATCCGCAATTGGCCCGAGATCGACAGTCCGATCGACTCACCCAACGCGGGGCCGGTCGCCAACTCCAAGCGAAGCACCCCGACGATTCCCCGACCGCTGATGTCGGCATAAGCGTTGACCTGGACCCGACCGATCGGTCCCAAGGACAGGTAGCCATTGAGGCTCAGCGTGAACTTCCCGGCCGCCACCAGGAAATACAGGCTGCCCTCGACATCGAATCCGTCACCGATGGTCAGCTTTCCGTAGGCGCGGATCAGGATGTACCAACCTGCCGGTTGATAGGTGCCGTCGATGTTCTGGGCAGCCGCTTTGACGGTCACCGTCCGGACATTGATCTTGATGTTCTCCTGCTGACCGAGCGCATCCAGTTTCGGACTGCCGTCGGGATTGATGGCCGGCAACAACTCCTCGCGGGATCCCTCGATGTTCCGCCCCTTCTCGTCCCGCATGGTTTCAAAGGCGGGGTTGGTCTGGGGTATGGAGAAGACCACATCCTTCCCGAAGGTGTTGATTTGAACCAATGCCTGGACATCGAGCTGCAATCCCTCGATCCCCGTGGTGAGATTGCCCACGAAGCTGGCCGCGAAACCGAACTGCCCCCCCTGGACACCCAAGAAGACCAAGGCCGTCACGTTGAGCGAGAGCAACGGGGCGGTGCGAGGCCCGAGGGTCAAGCGACCCGACGCCATGAGAGTGAGGCCGGTGGAATCGATGCCGATGGCGAAGCTGGCCGCGATGCGGAAGATCTCGGTGTCTCCGACCATGAAGGCACCCACTCCCGAGGCCACCAGCGACAGACTTCGGGCCCGGACCATCTGGTGCACATCGAGGTACTCCTCGGAATCATATTCCACCTCGACTCGCGTGTTGGCCGATATCGGTTTCAGCAGCCGCACGGTCGCGTTGTAGCGATCCAGGATGTAGTCGCCGGTCTTTCCGCTGTCCGGGGACTCGGTCAGAACCCGGCCATCTTGCCACACCGTCAACCGGCCTCCGGTCCTCGGGGTATGGGTGAGGTACAGCAACTCGAAGTCACCGGCCAACAGATTGAACGCGTCGAGATTCACCAACCCGGGAGATGCGGCCAATCGTAGATCGATGTTCCGATCCACTCCGGTCGTATTGACCGTCAACGTCAACCCGGCTTGGAGCACCAGACCGTAGTCTTCGAGGGCCTTGAGGCCATCCCCTGAGCTCAATCGGAGCGCGCCATAGATCTCGACGCAGTCCGGATCCAGGATGAGATCGCCCTTCGGCGGCTTCACTTTGACGGTCAGGCGACCGACTGCCGCACCCAGCACACCCAATTCCGAAACTTCAAGGTCTGCGTCGGCATCCAGACGGAACGTCACCGCCTCGGAATCCACAAAGAAAGTCAGCACGACTCGGCCACTCAGCTCGATGAAGAGGAGATTCTCCATGACATCGGCGCGCACCCCTCCCCCGATCAACACTTGGAAGCCTGCGACTGACGGCACAGCAGCGTTGGGATTGGCCACCGCCTCGCCGGTGCTCGGATCCCGATACAACGTCTTGTAGGCATAGTTCACTTGCACCGTGTGGCGCCGTGCCGGAACTGTGGACAACTCCAAGCTGCTCTCGTTGCCGACCGAATTGATGGTGTAAGCGCTCTCAGGCAGCACCTGACCATTGACCGTCACGATGACCGGTGAACGATTGGACACCGGATTGTCCAACACGAATCTCTTGGTCGACCCGTTCGCAGTGAAGGTTTCTTGGGTCGGTTGCTCGATGTAATACTTCGCCTCCAGGCGCTCTTGGGTGATCCGGTTGCCCAAGGAATCCACCAAAGCCAAATCGAACAGACCGTAGAGGCTCAGGCCGCCAAAATCGCGCCACGGCTTACCCGGAAGGTCGTAGAGGAATATCAATCGAGCGCTCCCGTTGGTGATCTGCGACAAATCCCCGAACCAATGGGCTGCGTAGCTCAAACCATAATCGGGGCCACCCGTCGTGGCGACGCCGGTCAACAAAATCTTGCCCGTGGTGTCGAACTGGACATTCACCTCGGCATAGAAGGCCGCGACTGAAACGTAAGTGCTGAACAACCGGGCCCCGCCCCGGATGACCATGCTCTTGAAAAGGTCGCCGATATCCGGACTGCCGCCACCGTCCTTCATGAGTTTGGCGATCCGCTTGCGGAGATCGGTATCCCATTCCGAGGCTGTCTGTTCTTTCGGGTCGGTATCTTCAACCAGATCGCGCAAACCAAATGCGGTCGCCGTCACGTCGATCTTGTCGGCCCCAGTGGCCGGATCGTAAACGGGCCGACCGTTGGAGTCCTTTTCATAAATGGTCGGAGCCTCCAGGGTGGTTCCGAACTCGATCCCCGCACTGAAGTTGCCCAGGGAAAGTCCACTGCACGGTTCAATGAGGACGGGAACATCCGCGTTCACGAAAACGGACAGCGGCCCGAAGTCACAGAAGCCCATGCGAATGAACAGGCCGCCCACATAGGGAATCGTCGCTCCGCCCTGGATCCCGGCGTACAGCGTCCGATGGGCCACTTCGGTCACCCGATCGGTGGATTCGATGGGCTCGAAATCCTTGTCCAATTTCAGAATTCCCAGAACCAAGCCGGCTTCAATCCCAAGACCGTCACCCAATTCTCCGTTCATGGTGACACTGCAAGAGGCGATATCGACGATGGGGAATGAACCTTGGGACAAAAGCCCCACGTCGATGGTCAACCCTTTGAAACCGCCGTTAAACTCAATGAACGGCATTCCTTTGATGCCTTCGATCTCAGCGTCGATGATGATTTGGAAGTCACCCGGGTTGGTCTTGAAATTGTCTCCTGGCCAGAAGAGGGCGATCGCCAGGTCCTTGGGTTGGAGCCATTCGGGAAACCCAAGATCGCCAATGGCGTTGGATCCCATCGCCAGGGAGACGGTGAAATTCTTTCCGATCGACACGGATCCATTCCGGGAGAACCCGAAGTTGCTCGCGCTACCGTCCAAGCTCAGAGGCCCGACCTTGACCGAAACGGCCGCAGTGCTGACATCGATGAAGGTTTCGGTGTCGGACGCACTCGGAAAGAACGAGCTGTCGGTCGCTGTGAATTTCAACAGTTTGCCCGCCTTGAGCACCAGGGTATCCACCTCGAAATCGAAGACCCCGACCTCTCCCCCGGACACGGCCAGACTCCGATCCGGATCCAAGATCAGATCGGTGGTGAACCAACCCTCGACCGCATACAAATCGTCATCCCCACTGTCTTGGCGATCGGACAAGGCCACATCGAAACCCTTGAAAATCGCGCTGCCATTGGTCGAACCGAGGGAGATCTCGATCGCCAGCTCCACCTTGAAATCGCTGCTGAACGACAGTCCGAAATCCATGACATCGAGTTCGGGGCTATTGAGAGTGGCCGTACCGAACTTGAACCACAGCGGCATGTTGGGTTCAACCGGCTTCAACCCGGAACCCGCACTGTCGAGTCCGACGCTCGCCCGCCCCGTGTTGGTGAACGCCGTGGGCGATGATTGGTGCGCCGTGAGCAGGTCGAAGCTCGTGACATCGAATTGTTGGAGCGTGAGTCCCTCGGCGCTGCGATACAGGAACTCGCCATTGCCCTCCACGCGGATCAGCTGCTCCGAGGCCTTCTGAACGTTGAATACCAGGTTGGCGAAGAGCACCCGGGTTCGAACGGGAGTCTCGGCCGAATCCACGGCGGCCGAATCGAGGATGATATTGAAGTTGCCGGTGAGCGTGATCGCCGTGCCCAGGTCGAACTGACCACCGATCACCAGGATCTGCTGGGCCCCGGACTTGTATTCGACCCCACCCAAGGTCACCGGCGTACTGAACTTCTTGTAGTTGACGGACGACCCCGAAGACCCCGTCGCGGCGGCCCGCAAACTGAACAACGCCGGGCTGCCGAAGATCAGCTCCGCATTGGTGACACGAGTGACGCTCTCTCCCTGGGCACCGGTGGAAGGAGGGTCGTATGAGCCCCGGATCATGATGTCACCCACCATGATCCTGTCGGCGGAGCCCACCGTGGCCCTGAAGGTCACCGACAACGGAGTCAACGCCCCGGATCCCGATACCGACGCGACGATGGTGTTGACCGCAGCGGCTGCGCCCAGTGTCCAAATTCCACCCGAAGCGATTCCCGACGAGTTGGTGACTCCGAGCGTGCTCACGATCGAACCACCGCCGGAGCCGACGGCGAATGCCACCCGGATTCCACTCAAAGCGTTGCCTGCGTCTTTGACCGAAACGCTCAGAGGGGTGGCCAAGGCCGACCCCGCGGAACCGATCTGCGAACTCCCGGCGTTGATCAGGATCTCCGGATTCGCGGCGTAGTTGAGATAGACATCGTTGCCCACCAACCGGAGGAAGAAGAGCCCGCGGTTGAAGGGAGCGTTGAACCCGTCACCACTCACCGACACCTGAACCTTGTCGACACCGGTGACGGTACCCGCGGCGGTGCTGTCATAGACCAGCCACCCCTGGTCACCGATCCGGCTGGTGCTCCAGAACGCATCCGAGAACGTCACCGTGCTGCCGGGTTTGTTCAGAATCACCTGAAAATTCACGGTGTCGCTGAAGGTCAAATCCCCGGAGACAGTCACACCGTCGAACTGGGAACCCCGTCCCGAAGTGCCATTCGACGCCAATTCCCAGGACAACGTCGATCCGGACCCCATCGAGAGGTTTCCGTCGAAGCTCAGAACTCCGGGGGAAGTCCCGGGGCTCAGGGTGCCCTGAATGGCTGCGTTGCCCCTCACGGTGCCCGTACCACTCAAAACCTGGGAGCTCCCCAGGTTGAATGAGGGGACCGAGCCCACATCCAGGACCGCACCCGTGCCGATGCTGATCGAGGACGACGAGATCGAAGCGCCCGGTTGCATCTTCAGAGTCCCCCCGGAAAGGCTCAACGGGCCCGTATGCGTGTGGCTACCGGAAAGGCTCAACGCCGATCCAGCCTCGAAGAGAAGATTCAAGGCCCCATTCCCGCTGATCATTCCCGATTGGCTCGCGTTGCCGCTGACACTCAGGTCGAGTCCCCCCGTGGTATCGATCCCAGCGACACCCTCTCCCTGCAAATTCAACGAACGGTTGCGGATCACCCCGATCGCACCGCCATCGGCCAACGCGTAATTCGCCGCCAGATCACCCTCGGGTCCGTTGTCCAAGGTATACGACACGACCGTCCAATAGTAGCCCACCTCGGATCCACTGTAGTTCGAGGCCGAACCACTCACCGTCAACGTCTCGGTACCGACCAAGCCCGACAATTGCCCCACCGTCAAGGCACCCGCCGTTCTCGATCCATTGTACTCGCGCACAGCGACCGTCGGCGCTGAGATCGTGAGCGTCTTGACCGTGATCACACCGGTAGCGGTCCCACTGGCCAACACGTAGTTCGATGCCAGCCCACCGTTGGCCCCATTGGCCAAGGTGTACGTCACGGTCGTCGAGTAGGAACCCACTCCGGATCCGCTGTAATCCGTAGCCGTACCACTCACCGTCACCGTCTCGGAGTCCACGAAGCCAGAAAGCTTGCCCGCCGTCACGGCACCCGCCGTCTTCAATCCGTTGTATTCTCGGGCAGCGATTGTCGGGGCGGTGATCGTCAACACCCGCGGAGAGACGATGAACGTGATCGTGACGGTCTGCCCACTGAGCACCGCGGTCGTATCATTCGGGGTGAAGGTGGCGGTGATCGTCGACGTTCCGACTCCGGTCGCGGAATAATTCTGCCCACTGACCGCAACCACCGAAGGGGTGTTCGAGGCGTAGGTGAAGGTGCCGAGGACAGCCACACCCTCCACCGTGGCGGTGGGGGCGATGAAGGCCGCCTTGGATCCGTAAGCCTGAGTGATGTTCGACCACGAGAAGACCGGTGTCGAAGGAACAGGCGGCAACGTCGTATCGACGATGATGGCCTTGCCGGCTCCGAGGCTTCCTGAAGTCGCAACACCCGGAAGCGTGAGCGTGGCGGTGTTCCCGGCCAAATCCCGGAGGGTCACTCCGGTTCCCGCGACCAGAGAGTTGGTGGCCGAGTAGTTGAGGTCGGCCACGGATTGACCCGCCTTGATGTTGTAATTGAACGTGAGAACCGAGGACCCGGAGCCGGAGGCATAGACGGCCAACGCTCCGGATCCCGAGTTGAGAGCCAAGGTCGGATTGCCTCCCTCGACGACCACCGGTTCACTGAAATTGACCTGGATGGATACCGTTTTCCCCACTCCGTAGGTGCCGTTGGGAGTCGAGGAAGAAACCGAAATCACCGTGCTTGCCGTCGAGTCCAGGATGAACGACGTGGTGACTGAAGAACTCACATTGCCCGAAACATCGGTTGCCACGGCACTGACGTTGATCGTTCCGTTTCCAAGGGTGACCAGATTCGCGGCCGTCAGCACCACCGACTTTGCCGAGGAGGTCGCCGTCACCGAGACGGCCACTGTTCCGCCGCCGGAACGACTGAAGGTCACCACCACCGAGGCCCCCACTTCCGCCGATACCGTCAGCACACCTGTGGATTGAGTGGCCTCGGCACTGGTCGCGCCACCCACGATGCCGTCCCCAAGCACGACGGTCGGTGCTTCGATCGTCGTATCCAGGGTGAAGGTGGTGCTTGCGGGCGCACTGGCATTGCCCGCCGCATCCGTGGCCACGGCTCTGACTGAAATGGTTCCGTCACCCAGATAAGCGACCTCGGCCGCCGTCAGCACCACCGCGACCGCTGAGCCGGTACCACCGAGCACTTTGGTCGTCGTGCCACCGTCCACCCGGCTGAACGTGACTTGAATGGTGGATCCGGATTCACCGAGAACAGTCACCACCCCAGAGGCTTGCCGTGCTTCGGCATCCGACGCCCCGGTTGCGACTCCGACTCCCAACACCAGCGTCGGAGTACCGGGGGAAGTCGTGTCCACTTTGAACGCACTGTTGGCGGCGACGGCGACATGCGTGATCGCGGCCGAATTGCCGGCAGGATCTCGGATCGCTCCACCATTGAGCACGAGACTGTTGGCGGCGATGCCGACCCCGTCGGAATCGGTGAGGCTTTCGATGATCGAGTAGGCGAAGGTCAGGGTCGTTGTGCCACTTCCGGACTGGTAAGAAGCCAGGACAGTGGTGGTCCCGATCAACAATGAAAGCCGGGGGGCACCGGAGACGGTGACGGATTCGGAGAATCTCACCGAAGCTGTCATCACATCCCCCACGTTCAGCAGGTTGTTCACAGCACCGGAGGCCGCGGTCAATGCGACACTGCTGACTGAAGGCGCGACCGTGTCCAATACGAAACCGGATGGCCCCGTACCCGGATTCCCGACATTCCCGGCCGCATCGGTGGCGGTGACCATCACGCTGATCGAACCGTTTCCGAGGACAATCAAATCCGCCGAAGTCAACGCCACTGATTGAGCCGTCGTCGATCCAGTGAGAGTCTTGGTGACAGTGCCAGTTCCAACAAACTTCACGATCAAACTGGATCCGCTTTCTCCCAGAATCGATACGACTCCCGAAGTTTGTGTGGCTTCAGAACTGGTGGCTCCCTCGGCGACTCCGGCTCCCAGCGTGATCACCGGAGATTCTGGAGCCAGAGTATCAACCCGGAAGTTCGCATTGGCGCTCACCGATGCATGATCCAGATTGGCGTCTTGGTTCATCGCGCCTTTGATGGATCCGGAATTCAGGCCCAAGCTGTTGGCCGAAACCGAAATACCGTCGGCATCATTGTCCCCAACAACCACCGTCGACAAGAACGTCAACCGATCCGACAGGACAAAATTTTTGCCCAGGGTTTGTAGAGTAGCGTTGCTGGGAGATCCACCCAGGTCCAACCCCAGCGTGGGTGACCCGGACGCAGAACCGGAGCCAACGACCCAAGTGCTGAATGTCACTGTGGCCGAAACGGTATCCCCCGCATTGAGCCACGATCCCACCAGACCACTTCCGCCCGTCAAGGCCACCGATGAAACCGTGGGGACCGCGGTCGCCCCGGCAGAATTGGCGTTCGAGTATTGATCCGCGGTGACGGCAATCCCCGGATCGATGATCAGATTGCCACCCGCCTCGATCGTGATGCTCTTGAGATGTTGGCTGGCCGATATCCGGAGAGTGGCGCCGTTCTTGACAGTGACACCACTGGTGGAAGCAATGGAACCGGAAACGACGAACGTTCCTGAAGCAACCACGGTCGGGCCAGTGTAGTCATTGGAGGTATTCGAGACGGTCAACTGACCCGGACCGTTGTAAACCAAACCACCGGATCCCGAGATCTTCCCGGATGCGGTGACCCTGAGACGCGCCGACAAATCCAGGGAACTGAAATCCAAGGACGCTGAGCCGACGGTAGCGAACTTGTGAACCGTCTTTCCAGAAACCGTTGAGACGGTTCCACCGGTTCCAACAGCGGAACCCGCATAACGGATGAAGACCACACCGTCACCGCCGTCGCCACCAGCGCCACCATTGCCTCGACCGCCGCCGCCGCCGCCGAGACCATCCGTCCCGGAACCGGCTGTGCCCGTTGTTGAACCATTGCCACCGCCCCCATTGCCGCCAGATCCCGCGGTATTGGATCCGGAATTGTTCACAGCACCGCCACCACCGCCTCCCCCGTATCGGACAATGGATCCCGATATGCTGGACGAAAAACCAATACCACCACTACCGCCCGAAACCGTATTTGACGACGTAGTGATCACCGAAGAAGCATTGGACCCGACTCCGCCAGCGCCGCCGCCACCGCCACCGCCAGCCCGGCTACCCGTGCTCGCAGCGATCGAATCGCCGCCATCATATCCCTGAACACCGTAGGTCCTGACAGCAGTGCCTCCACTGCCCGTGGACTCACCACCACCACCACCACCGGAGGCACCGGATGCCCCGTCTCCGGTGGAGGCATTTTGCCCTCCACCCCCGCCGCCACCACCCAACGCGATGACGCCATTGAAACTCGATTGCCCGCCATTGGTTCCCGTGGCCGTGGACGAAGACAAGTAAGCAGGCGCCTGCCCGCCAGCACCGACAGTGACCGTATAGGAATTGGGTGTCAGTTTTGCGCCCAACACTTCCACAACACCACCACCGCCACCACCACCCGTACCCCAATTGTTCTCACTCGCAGTGGAACCACCCGGCGTACCGCCGCTGCCACCGCCGCCCACCAACAGATAATCCACGAAAAATCCGAGATCCAACGTGAGATTGGAGCCAGTGTTGCCTGTGGTGAGGGATTGCGGGTCGACTCCGTTGCCGGCAGTGGCGTCCAGCACCACGGAAGTGCCACTCTTCTGGATCACTCCGCCCAATTTGGGGGAGAGAGTCCCAAGCCCTTGTGGTGAAGAGGATCCCCCTTCGTCCGACGCCGCCGCTTCTGATGCCGGGCTTGCCGGACCGATTCCGTCTGAAAAAGCTTCCCCGAGCATCCCATCGAAGAGGTCGTTGAGGACCTCTATGGGGGACTGGCTGGCAGGGGCTTGCATCCAGCCGCCGGTCCCGCCGTTCTGGGATTCGTGCAGCACCTCGATCGCGCCGACGCCATCCATGTCATGGACACGGTCCTGCATCGTCAAACCTCCCGCCAAACCGTCGGCGGAAAGCATGACCCGGGGCTCCAACAGTTCTAGGCTGTGTCGACCGGACATGGGTGCTTTCTCAGGTGACCTTGGGATCATTCTTACACCGCGGATAGCTTTTATTTATCCTTTTTTGAATTTTTACAATCCACTGTATTCATCGTTTTTCGGTGTTTTGCTGGGTTTTTGGCAGGATTGCGGCTCACTGAGCGGGCCGACTCGAGTCGAGCGACGCGTCGCCGCGGGCCTTTATGCGCCAGGCAATCACCACCGCCGAGAACCGCTGCCGCCACCCTTCAGCAGGCAACCCGGATGCCCCTCGGACTGAACCAATCCGCATCAACGGGCTCAGAGTCGCGGGGCGTCGAACCGGGGACCTTGCCGAGCGAGATACCCACCCGGAGCCCGTGTTCCTCTGAACCGGATCGCGGTCCCTTTCCCCCTTCTCCACCGATGACCGAGGCCAGGTCTGCACCGTGGACGGGTTCGACTCCGTGCCCCCCCCGAAGTCGGGTCGCAGATAGAGTCGGGAGGCCGGTGGTTCGAGCACCGGGTCGGGGCACTCCCCGTCGCTGCGAACCCTTATCACCACTCCGGCCGGCGAGAGGAGCCTGCCCATCGCAACGGCCCCGCTTCTGGCCGTTGGACCGAACTGCTGCGGCCTGAGCGTCTTCGGTGGCGATTGTGGTCGGCAACTGGGGGCACAACCCGGACTCATTCCAACACGCGACCCAGATCGGGTCTTCGATCATCTGCAACAAAAGAATCTCTGAGATTGGAGCTTTATTAAAAAATCAAGCGCCTTTGGCTGAATCAGGTTCCTGTATTTGATTCAGACATTGCCATCGTTGTTTTGAATAACGTTCCCGATTCGGAAGAAGGCGAGGCCCCTTCTCAAATTCAATACCCTGCGACCCACTCGATGACCACCCAACCCTTATCAGCAACTCAGCATCAATTATAATCACCCTGTCCCAAAAACCCCAGACACCACAACCCACATCCGGCGAAGCCAGAAGTAAGTTTAACATTCAAACCAAAAAAACGGGAAATATAACATTGTTTCTTAAATGAAAAAATTGCTCAAAAGAATAAAATCAAACAACCCAAACACCAAACCCAAATCAACATCGTTTAGATACACCGGGTTTCACCACTTACGTTAAACACTCATTTTCAAAAAACCTCTCAACAATGATTTTTATTTTATAAAATAACACCGACCATCTCTCTTTTGGATTGGTTTGGCAGAAAATTCACACAACCCCCGAAAAGCAGATGATCGCAATCGATTCAAAAACACTTAAACAGGCACAAATTGAAAAACAGAATAAATATGTTACAGATTCCTGATTAGCCGTAAAACATAGTGTTTATAAAAAATTAAAATGATTTTAAATACAACGGGACTACAACCATGTTCAAAGCGATGATTCCAACAACTCGTTTTCCATCTATTCAAAAAACAACCTTGAGCCAATCTGGATATTCAAAGTGACGACACATAATATATATTTATATATAAAACCCAGCCTCGTTAGAACTTGTTTATAACCTTTGCCGTTTTATATTATCAACCAACACGAGGCATACGATTAAAAACCTGATTGATTCGATTTTAAATCTCCCACCGATTTGAGATGACCACTTGTTGAATCACCCCGTTTTAAAAACATATTCATGAATTCAACTTGATTGGCAATTGAAATCCCATTCATGTAAAACCTCAATCAAAACTGCACACAGCCTACCCCCCGAATTGATCCGGCACATTTATCGATCAAAGAATCACAAGCTCATGTGCGTAATCGTAATTTTTAAAACACCACCAAAGCTTGATCGATTAAATTATATAAAATCACAACTACTTTTTGATAGTATATACCCATTAAAAACCAACATGTGCAACGAATCCATTTTTACTAAATCTCATCACAAAATTCCTCACTCGAAACCCGCATTTCAAAATCTCAATTCAAAACCCAAAGTGCGGGAGGATCAACGGCTCGCGCCGACGGATGAGACCGCAGGGCCCCGATCCCGGTCGGGCGACTCCATCGACCCGCAGAAACCGGAAACGCCGTATCTGAGAATCGGTTCCTCGGATCCGGGATGAGATTTTCAATGGGGCTGAATCGGGGAGGCAGGCGAGCGCTCGCCACCTCCGGAAGAGGCAACTTACCCGGGTGGCACTCCGGCCCCTCGTCCAACCCCGCCCGCGGGGTGAAGGCTCACAACCGGGCATGGTCCACAGGAAGATCGGAGCGTCCTATCGGGAAAGGTCCAAACAGGAACCCGGAACGTCCCTGCCCTCCCCCGTGCGGGCCACTTGACGACAGCTTTCTGAAATAGGCCCTCCTGAAACCATTCGGGTCGAGAGGAGACCGATGCCCCGGACTCCATGTCAGAGGAAGGTCTTGGACTGCGACCGGTGTGGTCGACTGGGACGGGGTGGTCCCGACCCTGATCGGCCCTGAAAGGCAATTTGCGTGGTCTCGTAGGGCTTTCCGTGATTTTATACAGCCCCAGAACACATGAGCGACCCGCGTTACGCCAAACTGGCACAACTTCTCATCGAATACTCCTGCGAACTGAAGGCCGGAGAGAACATCCTGCTGGATCTGGTCGACACCCCGGACGCGATGGCCGTGGAATTGATCCGCGCAGCCCGGAAGGTGGGGGCGACTCCCATCGTGGAAATGCGCCATTCTCGGATCCTGCGCGAGAACCAGATGGGCACCGATGAACGTCACGCCAAGCTGGTGCGCGATCTGGAGCTGAATCGGATCCGCAAGATGCAGGCCTACATCGCCATCCGCGGCGCCCACAACGCCAGCGAGAACAGCGATGTGCCGTCGGAGAAGACCCGCCTCTACTCCAAGACCCTCCGCCCCGCCCTCGACCACCGCATCAACAAGACCCGTTGGTGTGTCCTGCGCTGGCCCACTCCGAGCATGGCCCAGTCGGCCAACATGAGCACCGAGGCCTTCGAGAAATTCTACTTCGACGTGTGCACCATGGACTACGCCAAGATGGCGCGGGCCGTGAAGCCCCTCGAGAAGCGCATGCGCAAGGCCGACAAGGTCCGTCTGGTGGCCCCGGGCACAGACCTGAGCTTCTCCATCAAAGGCGTCGGAGCCAAACCGTGCGAGGGGCTGCGCAACATTCCCGACGGCGAGTGTTTCAGCTGCCCCACGCTCAAGTCGTCGAACGGGGTCATCACCTTCAATACGCCGACCCTGTACGCCGGAACCAAATTCGAGGGCATCCGTCTCGAGTTGAAAGACGGACGCATCGTCAAGGCCACCTGCCAGGGGGGCACCGAGCGCAAGCTCAACGAGATCCTGGACATGGATGCCGGTGCCCGCTCCATCGGCGAGTTCAGCCTGGGATTCAACCCCTACATCCTGAACCCGATGTGCGACATCCTGTTCGACGAAAAGATCGCGGGCTCCCTCCACTTCACGCCGGGCCAGGCCTATGAAGACCCCGGCAATGGCAACAAATCGGCCGTCCATTGGGACATGGTGCTCATCCAGCGTCCGGAATGGGGCGGCGGCGAGGTCTGGTTCGACTCCGAGCTGATCCGCAAAGACGGTCTGTTCGTGCCGAAAGACCTCCAGGGACTCAACCCGGATCACCTGCGCTGAGCCGCTCGGCCGCCCCATCGGGTCCCAACACACACGCTCCCACCCGCACGGTCCGCGACATGCCCAAGGCCCTCACTTCCCCCCTCCGGTGGGGCCGCTTGCGGAGCGGGGTTGCCGCGAGACTTCTGGGCCTCGTGGGCCTCGTGCTATGCGCACTCCTGTCGGGACCCATCCAAGCCAAGGATTGGGAACCGGGTTTCCGTGATCTGGCGGCTTGGGGACGCGACATGCATCTGCGCCCGGTTCAGCAAGGTGAGGAGCTCCAACTCACCAATCGCTGGACGCGGATACGCTTCCGGAAGGATTCCGATCGGATGACCTTCAACGAGGTCGAGTTCCGCCTGTCCGACCGGATCCCCGTGGAAGCCGGTCGTTTCAGGGTCTCGCAGCGCGACATCGACTCGCTCATCGCCCCGCTGCTGGCTCCACCCCGGAGGACCGCCCGGCCCATCCGGCGTGTCGCCATCAACGCCGGGCATGGCGGACGCGATCCCGGCAACATGGAAGGTCGCCGGATGGAGAAGACCTACACGCTGGACCTGGCCGTCGACCTGGCCCGGCACCTGAAGGCGGCGGGCTTCCAAGTGGTCTTCATCCGCAGTTCCGATCGCTTCATCGCCCTGCCCGACCGGGCCGCGGCCGCCAATCGGGCCGATGCCGACCTCTACGTGAGCCTGCATTTCAACGGATTCGACGGGCCCGGCAGCGATTCGGTGCAGGGTTTGGAAACCTACTGCCTCACTCCGGCGGGCTCACCTTCGACCAATGATTCGCAGCGACGGGGACGGATGTCGGGGTTCGACGCCAATCGGTTCGACCGCGAGAACCTGACCCTGGCCCATCAAGTGCACCGGGCCATCCTCGATCAGACCCCTTTGGCCGACCGGGGCGTGCGACGGGCCCGCTTCAAGGAACTGACGCTACTGCGCATGCCAGGGCTGCTCGTCGAGGGAGGCTACATGACCCACCCCGGCGACACCCGCCTCATGGACTCGAAGCGGTCGCGGGATCAGCTCGCCGCCGCCATTGCCGACGGCATTCTGCGGCACAAACGACTGGTCGAACGCGGCACGCCCGAGTGAGCGGCCTCGACGGGCATCAGGGGCGCTTGCCGGTCTCCAACTCCTGCACCAGCTGCTTGGCGCCGTAGACACTGCGAAGAGCCTCCAAAATGCCCGCACTGTGCACCGAAAGAGCCCGGGCCTGGGTTTCTTCGTAGGCGAACCCGAGCACCAGCGATTCGATGTTGCCATCGAAGATGATGCCCACGAACTCCCCGTTCCGATTCACGACGGGGCTGCCCGAGTTGCCCCCGATGATGTCGTGGGTGGACACGAAGTTGAACGGCACCGATGCCTGGATGGACCGACGCTTCTTCAACCAGCGCTCGGGCAGGTCGAAGGGCGGCCGCCCCTCCATCTCGGCCGATCGCTCGAAGATCCCGCCCAGCGACGTCGTGGCAGGGATCGTTTTGCCCTGCGAAGTGTATCCCTTCACGACCCCATACGACAAACGCAAGGTGAAGGTGGCGTCGGGGTATTGCCCCTTGCCCTCCAGCGCGAAACGGGCCGCCGCAATGGCCGCATGGGCCTGTTTCTTGATCTCGGACTGCGCCTCCATCAACTGACGCACCTCGCGGCCTTCGGCGTCCACCGACTTGGCCACGAGGATGAGCGGATCATCGGAGGCGGCCAGCGCGATAGCCCCCCCCTTGTAGAACCGACGGCGTTCGTCGACCGAGCGAAGACGACTGCCATTGATGAGCTCCACGGCGCGGGCCCGTGGCGACTTGCCGGCCAACACCTTCTTCACCGTGGGATCCTCGGCGCCCAATTGCTCGCTCATGTAGGTGAGCGAGTCGGCCAGATTGAGGATCTCGAGATCGGTGTGGATGGGCTTGTCGGAAAAGAGGCCCAGTTCGAGCGAGGCACGCCCGGCCTCGGCGAACTCGCGGAGGCGTTCGCCGTCGGCCTTGGGGTACTCCTCGGCGGCACGCACCAGAATGTGGGCGATGTCGAACAACTCGGATTGGAAGGCCTGCCCAGCTTCGAGCAGTCGGTGACGACGCTCGTACCGCCCGATGGCCACCTGCGCCTGCTGGATCCGATCGAAGGCCGCCGCCGCGGAGGCGAAGGCCGGGTTGGCGGCCAACTTGATGCGCAGCGCCTTCTCCTGCTGGCGCTTGGATTCCATCAGCGCCGGATCGTACAGCCCCGCGTGCCCCCCATCCCGGGCCTTGCGGCTGTTCTGGATGCCGAAGAGCTCGTCCTTGGCCCGGCGGGCATTCTCGGCGCTCCGCTCGCTCCAGGACCTCAGGAGCACCTCGCGGCGCTTCAAGTAGGCCAGCGAGATCGGATACTGCCGATCGCGGAGGTATTCCAACTCGGCCACCGTCAGCAATCGCTCGGTCCGGCCCGGATGCCCGGACACGAAGGTCAGCTCGCCCTCGGCAGCCCCCTGTTTGGACCACTTCAGGGAGTGGGGCACCTTGACCGGCTTGCCGTCTTCGTAGGCGCGGAAAAGGCAGATATCGAGGTCGAAGCGCGGATACTCGAAGTTGTCGGGATCGCCGCCGAAGAAGGCGACCTGTTGCTCGGGGGCGAACACCAGGCGCACATCGGTGTACTTCTTGAACCGGTACAGATGGTAGGCCCCGCCCTGGTACAGGGTCACCACATCGGAGCGGAGACCCGTGGCGTCCAGCGACTCCTTCTCGATGGTCGCCATCACCCGACGCCGGGCCTTCACCGCCTCGGCCGGGGGCATGTCGGCAGCCACCGCGGCGTTGACCCGCTCGGTGACATCGGTGATGGACTGGAGGACGTTGAGCTCGAGGTCCACGCACGGGATCTCCTCGGCCTGGGAGCGGGCATAGAACCCATCGCGGAGGTAGTTCTTCTGGGCGCTGGAGACCTTCTGGAGCGCATCGGCTCCGACGTGGTGATTCGACAAGACCAACCCGTCTTCGCTCACGAAGGAGCCGGATCCGCCCGAGTTGAAGCGCACCGACGATTTCTGCAGGTGCTCGAGCCAGGCGTCGGTGAGTTCGAAGCCGTACTTGGCCTGGATGCGTTCCCGCGGAGGATTGTTGTAGAGCCACATGCCCTCATCGGAACGGACGGCCCCGACACCGCACCACACCGCCAGCGAGGCGGCCATCAAGGTCTTGCGTGACATGGCCCCAAGAACTCCCGAGGTCCCTGCTCCGTCAAGGGACGAATTTCAAACCGGGGTGGGGCCACCGCAGCATTCCCCAAGCGGAACGCCCGTCCGAAGGACCGATCCGAGACCATCGTCCCGATTGACAGAAGTGAGGCAATTGCCGTAACTCGCCCCCGCAGCCGAAGCCCGGTCGGTGTCCAATCGACGGGGCGCGGGGGACCCAACGCCGGGGTGAATCCATCATTCCGGCACGGGGCGCAGGGCCGAGCGATCGACCCGGGGCACTTCCAGGCCCTAGCCCGACAGCTAACCTCGCAGGCATTTGGAAGGGTATCCGGTCGTGCGCAGTTCGGCGGAGTCGGACTTGCGACAACGGTGACCCTCGGTCGCTGGTTTGTTGCAACCATCATGAACTCGATTCCCATTCCGCCGCCCAAGTCACCGCGGTCGCCTCAGCCCCCTCTGGCCTCGCCAGTGCGGGTGTCATCGACCCGGTCCCTTCGACTGACCCACCACCGGAACCCCCTGATATGAGCCGACACGCACATCCCACCGGCAAACGCCTGGCCGGACTTTCGCTGGCCGCACTGGGCATCGTCTACGGAGACATCGGCACCAGCCCGATCTACGCCTTCAAGGAATGCTTCGCCCCGGGGCACGGCGCGCCGGCCACGGCCGCCAACGTCCTGGGCGTGCTGTCGTTGATCATCTGGGCCCTGATCCTGATCGTGACCATCAAGTACCTGGTCTACGTTTTGCGGGCCGACAACAAGGGCGAAGGCGGCATCCTGGCGCTGTTGTCGTTGGCGTTTCCGGAAGCCCGATCCGGACACCGAAGCCGCTTGGCCAAGAGCTTTGCCGCCATCGGCATCGCGGGGGCCTGCCTGCTCTATGGCGACGGGATCATCACGCCGGCCATCTCCGTACTGGGCGCCGTGGAAGGATTGAAGGTGGCCGCGGCCGGACTCGATCGGTTCATCCTGCCGATTTCGATCGTCATCATCCTCATCCTGTTCGCAGCCCAACGGGCTGGCACGGCCAAGGTCGGGAGGGTCTTCGGCCCCATCACCCTGGTCTGGTTCGTGGCCATCGGAATCCTCGGTGTCCGGGGCATCCTCATGCAACCCGACGTCTTGAAGGCCTTCAATCCCGTCCACGGACTCTCGTTTCTGGCCGGTCAAGGCCGGATCGGACTGGTGGTGCTGGGATCGGTTGTTCTGGCCGTGACGGGCGGTGAGGCCCTGTACGCCGACATGGGCCATTTCGGACCTCGGCCCATCCGTGTCGCTTGGTTCGTGGCCGTGCTGCCGGCGCTGGTCCTCAATTATCTGGGACAAGGCGCGCTCCTGATGGCTCAACCCGAAATCGCCGCGGCGACCACCTTCAATCCGTTCTACCAACTCTGCCCCCAATGGGCGCTCTATCCTCTGGTGGCACTGGCCACTGCAGCGGCCATCATCGCGTCGCAGGCTCTGATCTCAGGCGCTTATTCTTTGACGATGCATGCGATCCAACTCGGGTACATGCCACGCCTGCTCATCGAGCACACCTCTCAGCACGAGCGGGGACAGATCTACATGCCGCAGGTGAACTTCGCCCTCATGGTGGCCTGCCTCGGACTGATCGTGGGATTCAAGAATTCCGACAATCTGGCCGGGGCCTACGGGGTGGCTGTCACCTTCACGATGGTCACCACCACACTGCTCTTCTTTTTCGCATCGCAGCGCATCTTCGGGTGGTCTCGCTGGCACGCCTCCTTGGTGGCCGGAGCCATGCTGTTGGTCGAAACGCCACTGGCGGTGGCCAACCTGTTGAAGATCCCCCACGGGGGATGGTTTCCGCTGCTCATCGCCGGGACCATGTTCTTCATCATGTCGACCTGGAAGACGGGCCGGCGCCTCGTCTGGGAACGGCTCCGGGTCAGCGCCATGCCGGCGGTCAAGTTCATCGCCGACATCGCCAAGAAAGACCCGTTGCGGGTGGCCGGCACGGCCGTGTACCTGGCCAGCAACCCACACACCACCCCGATGGCCTTGCTGCACAACCTCAAGCACAACAAGGTGCTCCACAAGAGGATCGTCTTCTTCACCATTTGCGTCGAAGAAGACCCTGTCGTGGATCGGGCCCGCCGGCTGGAGGTCGAGCGGATGGAGGCCGGTTTCTGGAGGGTCCAGGCCCACTACGGATTCATGGAGTCGCCGAACATCCAGGCCATCCTCAAGCTCTGTGCGGAGCATGATCTGGAATTCCGGGAAATGGAGACCACGTTCTTCCTTAGCCGGGAGACGGTCATCCCGAAGGCCGGCAACGGCGGCATGAACCTCTGGCAGGAGCGCCTCTTCGCCATCATGGTCCGCAACGCGTTGAGCGCCACGGCCTACTTCCGGTTGCCCGCCAACCGGGTGGTGGAATTGGGAATGCAGGTCGAAATCTGACCCATCCCGATCCACAGGCCACATCGGACCACAACGGGCCATCACCGCCCGTCTGGGAAACCTCCTGAGCCACGGCAATTCCCGACGAAACACGACACCCCGTCGGAGTTCCTCGACCGAGGACCCTCGACGGGGTGCACAAACCGATGGCCCCGTCGCGGGGCCCTGCCTCAGAACCGGCTCAATTGCTCCAGTTCCTTGACCCGCGCCAGGATCTTGGCCTTCGTCGTCCGGGTGGTGACATTGAGTCCGAAGCCCTCGCAGCAGAACGAGGCCACCACGCTGCCGTGCAGGATGGCGCGGCGGAGATTGGTCTCGATGGATCCGGACTTCTGGGCAGCCAGATACCCGATCAGTCCGCCCACGAAGGAGTCACCCGCCCCGGTCGGATCGACCACCTTGCGCAACGGATAGGCCGGCGCGATGAAGAGACCCTTCGGCCCCGACAGGATGGAACCGTGCTCGCCCTTCTTGATGATAACGTACTCGGGCCCCATCCGATGGATCTTGGCCAGGGCGCTGACGACGTTGTCGTCGGAGACCAACTGGCGGGCCTCGCTGTCATTGAGCACCAGGCAGTCGATGCGCTTGAGCAGCTTCAGCACGTCCGGCAGGGCGATGTTCAGCCACAGGTCCATCGTGTCGGCGATGATGAACTTGGCCTTCGAAACCTGATCGAGCACACGGTGCTGGACCGAAGGCGAAATGTTGGCCAGAAGGACGTACGGCGTGGACTCGTAGGCGGCCGGAAGGGCCGGTTGCCAGTGCTCGATGACCCCGAGGACGGTCTCCACCGTCCGACGGTTGTTCATGTTGACCTCGTACTCGCCCGACCAATGGAAGGTCTTGCCTTCCTTGACCCGTTCCAACCCCCGGGTGCAGATGCCGTGCTTCTCGTAAAGGCGGAGGTACTTGGCCGGGAAGTCCCCGCCCACCACGCCCATCAACTGGGTCGGTGCGAAGAAACTGGCGGCCACGGCCGCGTGACTGGCCGATCCACCGAGGAGGCGGGGGTTTTCAGACTTGGGGGTCTTTATGGAATCCAACGCGGTGGTGCCGACGACGAGAACGCTCATGAGTGTGGGATCACCCTAGCGTCAGCCCTTCATTCCGATCAAGGGCATGGCGAAACCAAGATCGGACGCCGGGCGGAGCCCATCGGATCAGGCGCACCGGAGGGTCCGACGGGACTACCGGATGTAATCCATCAGAGACAGAGTCAGAATCTTGCCCCCGGTCTGCAAAGCGGCCTGATAGGAGACCTGGGTCTCGTTGAGCCGGACCAACGCCTTGGCCAGATCGGCATCAGTCTCTCCGGAGATCTGCCCCTCCAGCGCCTGAAGCCGATCGTTCACGGTCGCACTGGCGGCCTCCAAGCGCCCCTGCACCACGCCATTGGCGGCGATGTGACGCAGCAGATTGTCGGTGTCGGCCTGCAACGCCACCGCCGTCGTGGTCGTGACCTGCGCGCCCTGGCCGGCGAGCAACTGATCCTGCAATTGGATCAGATGATTGAACAGGTCGGCGCCGGATCGGGGATCCTCGATCAATCCCGCAGGGCCCGTGCCGTTCGGATTCGAACCCACCACGCTGGCGCTGAGTTCCTGACCTTCGGCGATGTCCAGCGAAGGCGTGTCCTGATTGCCGTTGTAGGTCACCGACTGGACGCGCCCATCGGTCCCCAGAGTCAGGGTGTAGGCGGGTTGTCCATTGCGGGTACCGGCCAGCACCGCATCGCCGCGCAAATTGGCATTGGCCGAGGAAACGGCCTGTTGGATCAGCTGGGTCACCTCGGCCGCGTAGGCCTTGAGGTCGTCGGCCGAGCGGATGCTGTTGGCTTTGACGGCCAATTCACCGGCTCGCGTCGCGATCTTCGACAGCGAGCGCATGGCCGTGTTGGTGGCGACGGCCGTCTCCTTGAGGCGGGTGATGTTGCGACCATACTGCCCGACACGACCACGTTCCCCCTCCAGATCCAAAGTCCGGCGCACGGCGGCGGGGTCGTCTTCGGGCAGTGCGACCCGTTGGCCGGTGGAAATCTGCGCCTGATACCGCGCCTGCCGGGAGGTGATGCTGCCCAGATTGGAGATCAACCGATCCGCATACGATCCTGAGGTGACTCGCATCATGTCATTGGCCTTTCAGTGGGAATGTCAGCGTTTGAGGCTGAGCGTGGTCTCCATCATCTCGTCGATGGTGTTGATGAGCTTCGCGCTGGCCTGATAGCCGCGCTGAAACCGCGTGAGATCGGTCATCTCCTCGTCGATGGAGACTCCACTCACCGAGTCGCGTTGTCCTTTCAGCAGGTCGGCCACCACCTTCTGGTCGGCCAATTGCTGATTCACCGACGAAAGATCCTCGCCGAGTCGCCCGACGATGCGGTTGTACGCGGAGCCCAGGGTCTGTCCTTGGAGTGCGGCGATGGGTTGATTGCCCCACTGCGACACAGCCAGAGCCACCCGATTGTCTCCCCGGGCGGTGGCGCTCCCCGAGACCTGCAGCGCGCCGGGGTCGTCGAGCAGGGCCTGATTCACCCGGATATCCGACGCATCGGTCCCCAGGAAGAACGCCCGTCCGGTGGATCCGTCGAGAGCGAATCCCGTTGCATGGAGGGCATTGACCCCGTCGATGAGGCTCTTGGCGAGGTCGTTGATCCCGCTCCGGAGATCGTTCAACCCGCCATCGCGGGCCTCGAGGGTGCCATGCACACTGCCCGAGGTGATCGCCAGGGCGTCGGTGGTGCCCGAAGCACGGACCCTCCGGTCTCCGTTGGCATCCGAGAACGTCTCGAGCGTGGCTTCGCGGACGTCGCCGCTCACCAGCGACGCGCCTGCCACGACGATTCCGACCGAGCCGTCCGAGGCCTCGACGGCATCGAAGCCCACCAGGCCCGACAGCGATTCCAGCTTGGCCTGACGTTGGTCGCGCAGGTCGTTGGCCGATCCTCCGGAGACGGCTTCGGTGCGCACGATCTGACCATTGAGCCGTGCGATGTCGGAAAGCAGTGCGTTGGTGGACTTCAGGTCGGTGTCGAGAGACTCGTCGAGCCGCCCGCTCAGCGCCGCCAAACGGGTGTCGAGCGCCGGAAACTGCGCGGCCAGCGCGGCGGCCTTGCGCAGCGTGATCTCGCGTTCGGGAATCGAGGCGGGCTGGGCCGCCAGCGAGGCGAAGGCATTGAAGAACTCGGTCAACCCCGCGGCCAGTTGCTGGCCACCGCCGACCCCATCGGCCGCCGAGGTGCCTCCGGCACCGGTGTTGCCCCGATCGATGCTCTGGCCCAGCAGCGATTGGGTCAGCTTCAAGGCGCGTTGCTGCGCCTCCAGCGAACCGGTCACCGAGCCTTCGGTGACGACCTGCGAATCGAGGATCCGGTCGCGGATCTGTCGGATGGCCACGACCTCCGCCCCGGAACCCACCGGATCGGTCAGACCGTCGCTCGAGGCGGTGGACTGGATGGAGACCCGTTGCCGGGCGTAGGCCGTGTTGTTGACGTTGGCCAGATTGTGTCCAGCCACCTCGACACCCTGCCGCTGGGCGGCCAGGGCGCGGGTTCCGAGGCGAAGGGTTCCAATCAGGCCGAGCATACGACAGGCGTGGTGGCGGGTTCAGCCGACCGCTTCATACAGACGGCGAGCGTGGGTGCGCCCTCCCATGAGGGCGCCGTCGCCGGAGTAGGTGCTGCCCCCTTTGGCGGCGAACAAACCACCCATGAGGCGCTGCATGAGATCCACCGTGCGCGAGAGCAGCAGGTGGTTCTGTCGGGAACGGGCCCGGACCCGGGTCAGCAACTCGTTGTTCTCCTCGACCAGCGCCTGGATGAGAGGACGGTAGTCTTCGGGGAGCAAGGGCAGCAGGTGGTCGAACGACGCATCGGCCGGGGCTCCGACGGAGCGGGCCACGGAGGCCCGGCACAATTCGCGTTCACGACGGGCTTCCTCGACGAGGGCAGCCTGACTTTCGATGGCGGCAGAGCCGTCCAACACGCCTTCGGCGTCCCGCCGGAAGACGGTTTCCTGCTGCTGATCCAGACGGGCCAGCAGTTCACCATAGTGCTGCAGTTCCATCCGCAGCGCTTCGATCAGATCCGTTATGGATTGGGATGGATTCACGGGAGAGATGTGGCCGCCGCGGAGGCGGCCTCTGGGGTTGAGACGATCGCTTGAGAAGAGTGACGAAGCTGGAGTTCGAGGCTGCGGGCCACCCCGAACGCCCCGGAGTGGCTGATCTGGTCGGCCCAACGCTCGACCATCATGTCCTGGTAGATCCCGCGTGAGGACGACGCCGGGAGCGCCCCGCCACCCAGCACCGGCTTCTGAGCCTCGTTGAGCAGGTGCCGCACGAAGACCGCCTCGAACTGCTGGGTCATCTCGCGGGTCTTGTCCGGGGCCGTTCTCGCAGGAGGCCTGGAACCGGCGAGTCCGGCCGCTGGCGATGGGGTCTGGATGCTTCCGAGGGCGTTCATGGTTCAGCGGAGGATGAGTTCGGCCTGCAGGGCTCCGGCCTGCTTCATGGATCCGAAGATGGCCATCATGTCGCGGGGCGTGACCCCGATGGCGTTGAGTCCGGCGGCCACCTTCTCGACGGTCGGCAGGTCCGGGATGGACAACAAAGTCCCCTTGCGCTCATTGACGCTGGCATCGGCTCTCGGGGTCACCGCCGTATTGCCCGTCTGGCTCAGGGCGTTGGGCTGCGAGACATCGAAGCTGTTGGCGATGGTGATGGTCAGGTCGCCATGGGAGACCGCGCAGCTCGAGATCTTCACCTTGGAGGTGGCCACGATGGTGCCGGTGCGTTCGTTGATGACGATGCGGGCGGTGGTGTCGGGCGAGACTTCGATGTCCTCCAACCGGGCCACGAAGTCCACGGAGGCCTGTTCGACATCTTCGGGCATCCGCACCTTGACCGAAGTCGGGTCGATCGCGCGAGCCGAACCGGGAAAGCGTTCATTGATCGCCAAGGCCAGGCGCGCCGCCGAGGTGAAATCCGGTTCGCGCAGCAGCAGCTCGATCTCCTGGTTTTCGACAATCCGAGTCGGGATCTCCCGTTCCACGAGTCCGCCCCCGGTGATGGTGGCCACGGTGGGATGGTTCTTCTGGACACTCGACGAGGCGTTGCCGCCGACGAAGCCACCCACGGCCATGGCTCCCTGGGCCACGGCATAGATCTGACCGTCGGCCGCGTAGAGCGGCGTCTGCACCAGCACCCCGCCCTGGAGACTTCGGGCGTCACCCATGGCCGAAACGGTGACATCCAGACGTTGGCCGTTCTTGGAGAAGGCCTTGATGTCGGCCGTCACCATCACCACAGCGACGTTCTTGGCGATCAGGGTCTGGGCCGGCACCTGCACTCCGAACCGCTGGAGGAGGTTGGCGAAGCTGCGCAGCGTGTAGATGGGGTTCTTGTCACCGTCGCCATTGAGCCCCACGACGATGCCATAACCGACGAGCTGGTTGTCGCGAGCCCCGGCGACCATGACCAGGTCTTTGACGCGGGTACCCAGAGCGAGGGCCGGAGACCCGCCGATCAGGGACCACACCGCCCAGACCGCGGTCAGCCGCGACAGGCCTCTGATGAATGAGAGAATGCTCGAGGAAGGCATGGTCAGAAGGGGGTGATCTTGTCGAAGGCGCGCGTGAACCAGCCTCGGCGCTGGCTGTCGGTGACCGTGCCCTTGGAGACGAACTTGATGCTGGCGTCGGCCACGTTGTAGCTGAGCACCGTGTTGCCGGGCTGGATGTCCTCCTGCCGGACCACCCCGCGCAGCACGGCCTCCTGTTCCTCGCCGCCCACCAGCGTCATGCGGCGGCCTTCCAGCATCATGTGGCCATTGGGCAACACCTCGGTCACGCGCACGGCGATGCGGGCGGTGATGCGCTCGGAGTTGTTGATGGTGCCGCCACCCTCGAAGCTCTTGTCTGACTTCATGTCCATCGACGGATACTTGCCTCCGCGGGTCAAAAATCCGTCCTGGGCCGCGCCGAACAGGAAGCTCGAGATGCTCGCACTGATGCCGGTTTTCTTGGCGGTCTTGGTGTTGTTCTGCTTGGCCGATTCGTTGTTCTCATCGACCACGATGGTGAGGATGTCGCCCACGTGGCGGGCCCGGTTGTCGGCCAGGAGCAGGCGGGCCGAAGACTCGCTCCACAGCGACCCGTTGGCGGCAGACACGGAGACCGCGCCGAAGGCGACGCACAAGATCCACATCCGGACAGTCTGGATCCGGACCAGGGCGGAACGATATCGGGGAAACTCTTTCATCGGGATCAGGGATTCCAGGATTGGGGTCACAGGGGGATGAGCACCGTGTCTTCGCCTTGCACGACTCCGCGCAGCTCGCGTTTGGACTGGGGATTGCGGACCCGGATGCTCTGGCCGGGATACCCGTCTTCCAGGGCCTCCACCTTGGTGGTGATCTCCAGGGTTCCAGCGCGGATGCGGGCATCGACCCGATGGCCCCGGAACACCACGGTCTTGAGGCGCACACTCCGATCGGTGAGGGGCTGACCCGGAGCGAGGCTCTCGGCCAGCTCGTAGTCGTGCACCGGGGTCGGCAGGGTCTTCAGCAGGGCCCGTGCGGCGAGGATGTCGCGGCGTTCCATCACGGTCTCGGCCTCGGCGAGCGGCGATCCGCGACGGAGAGCCGAGGCGGCCACAGGCACGTCGCACCAATGACGGACCTGGATCGGTTGAAACCAGGTGCCAGCCGATTCGCCGGAGACCACCGCCTCGACCTTGAGCGACACGAGCGATTGCAATCCGGAGGCGGGCAGATCGTGCAGGCGGACCTCCAAGGCCTCGTCGGGGATGGACACCGAACGCCACGGACGCGACAACCGCACCTCGATCTCCCCGCCGCTCCGCGCGAATCGCCGCTGAAGCTCGTGGGTGATCCGCTCACGGACCTCGGTTTCGCCCAAGTCGCGCATCGCCCGGGAAATCCGGGCCGCATCGGCTCCGGTCCAGCGGACACCGGACAGGTCGACACCGGACAGCCTCAGCGTCTCCACCACGGAGGTCCGCGCCAGCAGCGACCAGGCTCCGACGGCCGGAGCGGTGGCCACCCGCACCCGAGGCAGCGCCGGGACGCCCTGGATGAGGTCGGTCGAGAACACCCCTTCGGCGTGCACCATGGCCCCGGCCGCGAAGACCGCAGGGGCCGAATCGGTCGTCCCCGCGCCCGTGGATTGGGCGACGACGGGCACCCAACCCAGGGCGAGCGTGGTCCAGATGACAGCGAGGAGTTTCATCAGCGTCGGAGATTGTTGGCCTGGCCCATCATTTCGTCGGCCGCCTGGACGGCCTTGGAGTTCACTTCGTAGGCGCGCTGGGCGACGATCATGCCCACCATTTCCTCGACCACCTTGACGTTGGACAGTTCGAGATAGCCCTGGGCGATGCTGCCGAAACCGTTCTGGGCGGGATTGCCCTGCTCGGCCTGCCCCGAAGAGGTGGTTTCGCGGTACAGGTTGCGGCCCAGACTCTGGAGACCGGCCGGGTTGATGAAGCGCACCAGATTGACCTGGAAGGTCTGATCCCCCTGCGCTCCGCGGGTGGTGACGGTGCCTCCGGGCGAAATGGAGATGTCGGTGGTCCCGGCCGGCACCGCCTGGAAACCACCCACCAGCGGAAGACCGTCGCTCGTCACCCAATTGCCCGTATTGCTGAGCTTCAGGGCGCCATCGCGGGTGAAGGCCCGACTGCCATCGGGCATTTGCACTTCGAGGAAACCATCGCCTTGGATGGCCAGGTCGAACTTGTTCCCGGTGTTGGTGAGTTCGCCGGTGGTGAACACCTTGGCCGTGGCCACCAATTGGGAACCATGACCGATCTGGACACCGGTGGGAGCCAGATTGCCCGCCCCCTGATCGGCTCCGGACGGACGTTCATTCTGATACAGCAGATCCTGGAACTCGGGCCGGGATTTCTTGAACCCGGTCGTGTTGACGTTGGCCAGGTTGTTGGAAATCACATCGAGCTGCGTCTGCTGCGACTGCATGCCGGCGGCTGAGGAGTAAAGGGCTCGAATCATGTCAGGGGGGCTTGAGCGGTGGGGTTCAGAGGGCGATCAGGGGCCGATCAGTGTCAGTTCGGGGCTCCGCCTAGGTCGTTGATCACCCGACCCATGCGATCATCCTGGGTCTGGATGACCTTCTGGTTGGCCTCGTACATCCGCATGGCGTGGATCATGCCCACCATCTCGGCGACAGCGGAGGTGTTGGACCCTTCCAGTCCGCCATTGCGCAGCATCGGGTTGCCGGCGTCGGTCTTTTGCAGGGCGGGATCGGTGGTCTTCCAAATGCCGCCGCCAGCCGCGCTCAATTGGTTGGGAGCGTTGAAACCCACCACCCGAATTTTGCCGCGGGGCGTGCCACCCTTGGAAACCGTACCATCGGCCGCGATGGACACTTCGCCCGGGATGGTGTTGTCCAACTGCACCGCACCACCGTCGGAAAGCACCGGAAAACCTTGGGAAGTGACCAGCTGGCCGGTCGGTCCCACAGCGAACTGGCCGTTGCGGGTGTACCCCAGTTCGCCATTGGGCAACTGGACCTCGAAGAACCCATCGCCCTCGATGGCGACATGGGTGGGCACTCCGGTGGCCTGGAACTCACCCGGGGAGAACGCGGTGGATCCCCGGGCGCTGGGCAACTGGTAGCGCATCCCGCGGTCGATCTGGCTGCCCGCCTCGCCGGGCGGAACGAATCCCGAGGCCAAGCTCGAGAACGACACCTCGGTGCGCTTGAACCCGGGCACCGTCGCGGCGGCGAGGTTTTCGGAGATGGCCTCCTGCCATCGGGCATTGCCCGTCATGGCTGCAGCGGCTTGATACATTCCGACATTCACGCCGGCCACCAAGCAACCCGAGTGCCATGCGGTTTTAAGAGCCTATTTACGGGAGTTCCACACCTCGGAGCCCCGTCCACCGGCTCTTTCTCCCCGAAACCGACCGGCAAGCCGAACCCCCCTCCGGTCAACTTTGCCGCATGCCCGGGTGACCCCACCCGCATTCCGGGCCTGCACGCAACCCGCCCGGTCCGACCGACCCCGTCAGCGGAGCCCGAACTCACCGGCCACCTGGATGAAGGCCTGCAACAACGCTTCCCACTCGTCGGCCGAGGTCTCCCAACCGGCACTGACCCGGATCATCCGATCACTGGCCTCGGCCGGATACCCCATGCTGGCCAGCACCGGAGAGGGCACCTCCTTGCCCGACGAACAGGCACTGCCGGTCGAGACGGCGAAGCCGAGACGGTCCAGTCGCACCACCCACCGGCGGCGGCAATCGCTGGCCGGGGGCATAAGCACAGAGACGGTGTTCCAAAGGCGGTCGGACTCGCGTCCGAGCACCTCGACCCCGGGAATGGCCGCTTCCAGTCGCGCGATCCAGGCATCTCTCGATCGACACCGGCTTTCCCAAACATCCACTCCCGACTCCAAGGCCTGCTGGCGCTGAGCCAGGGCCGCCACCATCGCCAGAACGCCGGCGACATTCTCGGTGCCGGCCCGGCGCCCCTCTTCATGAGGCCCCCCCAGGAGCAAGGGCTCGAACGACTCGGGCACTTTCAGAAACCCCACCCCCACCGGTCCACCGAACTTGTGGGCACAGGCCGACACGAAATCGCAGGAGCCCAATCCCGAAGCGGGCAGCTTGCCCACCCACTGGGAGGCATCGCAGGCGAAGGGAACTCCAGCCTCGTGACACACCTCCCGGACCCGCATCCACGGTTGGATCACCCCCGTTTCGTTGTTGGCCGCCATGAGCACCACCGCCCCGACCCCTCCGCGTCGCAGGCGTTCCGCCACCGCCTCGGCGCACACGACACCCCGGGACGAGACCGGCACCGGTTCACACCGCTCGGCCAGCCATCGAACCGCAGGAACCCGGACCGACGGGTGCTCCAGGCCCGACACCAGCACCGCCCCTCGGGTGTGTCGGGCCCAATGAGCCACCCAGGCGTTGTTGGCCTCGGTGGCCCCCGAAGTCCACACCATGGCATGGGCCGGGCATCCCAGCCACGTCGCCACACGCTCCCGCGCCTCGGTCAGGGCCCGGTCGGCCCGCGCCCCCCACCGGTGCGGACTGGACGGATTGGCCGCAAATCGCTCCGCGGCCTCCAACCAAGCGTCCCGGGCCGCGATCGACAGCGGGTAGGTGGCGTTGTGGTCGAAGTACTGCACGGGCCCAGTGTGAAGCCCCGGTGATCCAGTGCGAGGGCCGATTTTTACCCTACCCCTTGTCGCCGGTTCCCCTAGCCTGTGCGCGACCGTCCATGTCTGCGCCGACCACCATCCTCTACAAACGGGCCACCTTCGTGACCCAGTTGCCGGTCACCCACCGATACGCGCCGTCGCATTGCTGGCTGTCCCGCACTCCGGAAGGCCTGTGGGAGGTGGGCTTCACCAAGTTCGCCCTGCGGATGCTCGGCGAATTGGTCGACATCCAGTTCGACCGGGCCGAGGGCGCCTCCATCCAACCCGGTGACGTTTTGGGAACCATCGAGGGGTTCAAGGCGGTCAGCGACCTCTTTTGCGTGGGCACCGGCACCTTCCGCGGGGGCAACCCCGCGCTCCGCAGCGACCTCGAAATCCTGTCCCGGGAGCCTTATGGCGCCGGATGGCTCTACCGGTTCGAAGGCCAACCCGACGAGCGTTGCCTCGACGTGCAGGGGTACCAGGGGTTGCTGGATGCGACGATCGACCGCATCTTGACCAAACAACAGGCCGACGAAAGCCGATGATCTCCGTGACACCCTCTTCCAATCCTCCAGGCGCCGCCCGTTACTTCATGATCGGCGGCTTCCTCGGAGCCGGCAAGACCACCGCAGTGGCCGCGCTGGCCCAGCGGTTGGTGCAACAGGGGCTCCGGGTGGGCCTGATCACCAACGATCAGGGCAGCGAACTGGTCGACACCGCCATGCTGCGGGCCCGCGGGTTCGCCACCGAGGAGATCGCCGGCGGCTGTTTCTGCTGCCGCTTCAATTCTCTGGTGGATGCCGCCCAGAAACTCGACGACGCCACCCGGCCCGACGCCTTCGTGGCCGAACCGGTGGGCAGCTGCACCGACCTGGTGGCCACGGTCACCTACCCCCTGCGCCGCATCTACGGCGACCGTTTCCGGATCGCCCCGTTGAGCGTGCTGATCGACCCGGTGAGGGCCGAGCAGGTCCTGGGCATCGCGCCGGCCCGCAAGTTTTCCGACAAGGTGGTGTACATCTGGAAGAAACAGGCCGAAGAGGCCGATCTGCTGGTGATCACCAAGGGCGACCTCCTCGACGAGGCCCGCTTGGACCGCCTGAAGGCGGCCTTGGCCGAGGCGTTCCCCGGCAAGGACATCCTGGCGGTCTCGGTGCGCACCGGAACCGGCGTCGATGCCTGGTTCGATCGCCTCCAGACCTCGGCGCCTCTGCTGCGGCCGTCCATGGCCGTCGATTACGACCTGTATGCCGAGGGCGAAGCCCTGCTCGGTTGGTTGAATGCCACGGTGGCCATCGCCGGACAGCCCTTCGACGCCAACCGACTCCTCAAGGCCCTGGCCGAAGACCTGCGAACCCGACTGGGCGAAGCCGAGATCGCGCACCTGAAGATGACCTTCAACCCCGACGCCGGCCTGGGCGACATCGCCGCCGTGAGCCTGGTCCGGAGTGATTTCGTCCCGGAACTGAGTCTGACTCTCGATGGGCCCGCCGAGTCGGGACAACTCATCCTCAACCTGCGGGTCGAGGCCGACCCGGGCACCTTGCGGACCGCGGTCGAAGCCGCCGTGGCCGCCCTGCCGCAGAACTTTCCGGGACTCTCGGCGCGACTCGACCATGCCGAACAGTTCCGGCCGGGTCGCCCCACCCCCACCCACCGCGACACCCACGCCGATTCCGTAGCCGCATGAGTCCGTCTCCCTCCGTTCCCCCGCCCGCCCTGCTGTACTGCCACTGCCAGTACGCCCAGGTCGTCTCGCCCGAGGTGAAGGCGGCCGTGCTGAAGCGACTGTGCGAGAGCAACCTGCCCTTCGAGGCCGTGCCCGACCTTTGCGAGTTGTCCGCCCGCCGCGATCCCGCTCTCAAACGCTTGGCCGCCGCTGGCCCCGTCAAGATCGCCGCCTGCTTCCCGCGGGCCGTGAAGTGGCTCTTCGCCGCGGCCAACGCGCCATTGCCCCTCGGGGCCACCGAGGTGCTCAACATGCGCACCCAACCAGCCGCCGAGGTGCTCGAGTCTCTCTTCTCCAGCGAACTGCGCCCCAACCTGCCCGAAGGCAAGGTCACCGCTTCCGACGCCCCCGGGGCTGCCGCAGCGGTGCCGACGCCGGTCACTCCCACTGCCACCCAACCCTGATATGGCCCTGTCCGATCGCCCCCTCCGCGTCGTCCTGTACGAAGGTTCCGGTGCCGAATCTGTCGATGCCGAGTCCCGGCTGGCCGCCGTGAACGCCCTGCTGGAACGCGGCTTCGCCGTGACCCGGGCCGGTGCCGAACGGCCGCTCGCCCCCGCCGACACCACGCCGCTGCTGGTGGTGGGCCGCTGGCAACCCGATGGGCCGCCGACCGGTGAGGCCACCGCCAAGGTGCGCTGGGGATCACTCGACCCGGCCACCGTCGGCGATCAGGCCGAAGCCGCCCGCGCCGAGTTCTCCGCACCCACTCCGGGTGCCTGGCGACCGTGGTTCCCGGTCATCGACTACGACCGCTGCACCAACTGCATGCAGTGCCTGAGCTTCTGCCTCTTCGGCGTGTATGGTGTCGACGACGGCAAGCGCATCCAGGTTCAGAACAACGACAACTGCAAGACCAACTGCCCGGCCTGCTCGCGCGTCTGCCCCGAGGCGGCGATCATGTTCCCGAAGTACAAGGCGGGGCCGATCAATGGCGACGTGGTCAGCGACTCCGACCTCAACCGCGAAAAGATGAAGATCGACATCTCGGCCCTGCTGGGCGGCGATGTCTACTCGCTTTTGCGCGACCGCAGCGAACGCGCCCGCAGCCGGTTCAGCAAGGAGCGCGATTCCGACAAGGCCCTGGCCGAACGGCAGAAGTGCCTCACCAAGCTGGCCGCTCTGGCCGGCGACATCCCGGCCGAGGTGCTCATGAGCCTGCCCTCACCCGAAGAGATCGCCCGCAAGGCCGCCGAAGCCGCCGCCAAGGCCGAAGCCGCCCTGGCCGCCCAAAGCCCGCAGACCTCCCCGACCGCCTGACGCCATGCTGCCTTCACTCGTTTTCCGCACCCTCCGCAGCGCCGATTTCGGCTGCATCGCCAAATTCGCCTGGAACTTCGGCGTGAAGGGATTGGTGTCGGTCGAGAAGTTCAAGAGTCGGATCAAACGCGGCGAATACTTCCCGCCGTTCCTCTACCTCTCGATCCTCAACTCCTGCAACCTGCGCTGCCAGGGCTGCTGGGTCGACGTGGCCGCCGAGCGCACCGAGATCGACCTCGAGACGCTCAACCGCACCATCCGCGAAGCCAAGGCCCACGGGAACTCGTTCTTCGGCATCCTGGGCGGCGAACCCTTCATGCACCCGCAACTGCTCGACGTGCTGGCCGAGCATCCGGACTGCTACTTTCAGGTGTTCACCAACGGCCAGTTCATCACCGAGAAGGTGGCCCAACGCCTCAAGGAACTGGGCAACGCCACCCCGCTGATTTCCATCGAGGGCCGTGAGATCACCAGCGACGAACGACGCGGCAACAAGGAGGTGCTCAACCGGACCCTGCGCGGTCTCGACCACTGCCTGAAGGCCGGATTGCTCACGGGCGTGGCCACCAGCGTGTGCCAGACCAACATCGGCGAACTGCTTACCGAGTCGTGGCTGCGCGAACTCATCCAACGCGGGGTCCACTACGTCTGGTACCACACCTACCGCCCGGTGGGTCCCAAGATGAACCCGGCACTGGCACTGCGACCCGAGCAGTTGGTGGAAGTCCGCAAGTTCGTGGTGGAGATGCGGGCCAAGGTGCCCATCGCCATCATCGACGCCTACTACGACCACCAGGGTCAGGCCCTCTGCCCCATGAGCACGGGCATCAGCCACCACGTCGGACCGTCGGGCGGCATCGAACCCTGTCCGATCATCCAGTTCGCCAAGGAGGACATCCGCGATCCGCGCGGGGTCTACGTGGCGATGCGCGACTCGGCCTTTCTCAAGGATTTCCGGGAACTCAGTGCCCGTGAGACCCGGGGCTGCGTGGTCCTCGAGCGCCCCGACCTGGTCAAGGAGCTGGTGGTCAAGCACGGGGCGCGCGACACGACCCTGCGCGGCACCGCCATGGCCGAGCTCGACGCCATGACCCCGCGCTTCAGCCAGTGGCTCCCCGGCGAAGAGGTGCCGGAGAAGCACTGGATGTACCGGCTCTCCAAGAAGTACTGGTTCTCCGATTTCGGTGCGTACCGTGACGTGGCCCACGACGCCGCCGGCAAGGCCCGGCAACTGCAGCAACGTCTTGCGGCCACCGCGCCCTCCTCCCAGACTCCCCCAACGTCCTGATCAGCACCATGAGCGCCTCGCCCATCCAGTTTGTCGCCTCCTCTCCGGTTGGCCTGCCGCGTCTCGTGCCGCAGCAACAGTGGCGGCCGACCAAGAAGAACATCCCGCCCACGCTGGTCCAACGGCAGCACATCCTGCAGGCCGTGCGCAACTACGTGGCCGAGTTCAACCCGGTGCCTCCGCTGCCGGCCGCCGACCTCAAGGTCCATGCCGACCGCATCGTCGCCCAATTGCGGTGCGAACCCATCTTCCGCGACTTCATCGGGGTGCTGCTGAACAACGAGATGTGGCGCGAGCAACTGGCCGGGGTGCCCTTCGAGCGTCGCCTGCTGCTCCTGCCCAAATGCCTTCGCGTCGAGGCCAAGTGCCCGGCCCCGTTCGACGAATTCGGACTGCTGTGCAAGCAGTGCGGCCTCTGCTCGATCCAAGACCTCACGATCGAGGCCGAGAAGCTCGGCTATGCGGTGCTGGTGGCCGAGGGTTCGGCCATCGTCATGAGCCTCATCCAGACGGGCAAGATCGAGGCCATCGTCGGCGTCAGCTGCCTGAGCGTGCTGGAACGGGCCTTCCCCTACATGGAGGCCGCGGCGGTCCCCGGAGTCGCCGTGCCCCTGCTGCAAGACGACTGCATCGACACCAACGTCGATCTCGACTGGGTCTGGGAATACATCCACCTCACCGCCGACGACCGCACCCGCCGACTGGATCTGGGTCGACTCCGCGACGAGGTCGACTTCTGGTTCACCCCGGGCTCGATGGAACTCATCCTGGGACCGGCCCAGGGGGAGACCGAGCTCATCGCCCGGGATTGGTTGATGCGGGCCGGCAAGCGGTGGCGGCCGTTCCTCACGGTGGCGGCCTACCAGGCGCTCAGCGGCCAACCCGATGCGGCCCTGCCCGACGATCTGCGCAAGGTGGCCGTTGCGGTCGAATGCTTCCACAAGGCGTCACTCATCCACGACGACATCGAAGACAACGACAGCCTGCGCTACGGCGAAAAGACGCTGCACGAAGAGCACGGCGTGGCCGTGGCCCTCAATGTGGGCGACCTGCTCATCGGTGAGGGCTACCGCCTCCTGGCCGCCTGCAAGGCCAGCCCCGAGGCCAAGGCCGAGATGCTCCGGGTGGCGGCCGAAGGCCAACGCGAGTTGTGCCGCGGTCAGGGGGCCGAACTGATGTGGACCCGCAAACCCGGAGTGCTCACTCCGCTGCAGGTGGTCAACATCTTCCGCCAGAAGACGGCCCCGGCCTTCGAGGTCGCGCTCCGACTGGGAGCCCTCTATGCCGGCAAGCATGACGAATGCGATGACGTGCTCGGTGCCTACAGCCGCGCCCTGGGCATCGCCTACCAGATCCGCGACGACCTGAACGACCTCGGCACCTCCGGCGAGACCAACGACATCGCCGGCCAACGCCCCAGCCTCCTGCTGGCCGTCGCCCGGGAGCGCGCCAATGGCGAGAACCGCGAATTCCTCGACCGCCTGTGGCGCCGCGAAATCCAACCCGATTCCAAGCAGGTCGAGGCCTTGTACTCCGAACTGAAGGCCGACGAGCGCTGCAAGCACCTGCTCGAAAGCTACCAGGAAGAGGCCATCCGTTCGCTGGCCGCGCTCGAGCACCCCAGTCTCAAGGGCCTGCTGCGCCGGGTCATCGGCAAGATCTTCAACGACGTCGAGATCCAGGGCTGGTGCAAGGAGCAGGAACAGAAGAACGCCGCCCAGCGTCTGGATGCCATCGTCCCGCCCGGGGCTACAAGCCTCGACGGCGCGGGAGCGACGGCCGCACAGACCGCCCCGGTCGCGTGAGCCTGCGTCTCCAACTCCTCCAGGTCGCCCGGTTGGCCCCCCGGTTGTTGGGCGACTCGACCGACCTCGTCCGCGAGTTCTACCGGAGACAATTCAACGCCGATGGAGCCGCAGGCGACCGCGGAGGCAAGCCCGACCTGTATTACACCATCTTCGCGCTGGCCGGGGCCCAGGCCCTCGATGTGCCCATCCCGGCCGACGCCACGGCCGCGTGGCTCGAAACCCACGGCGACGGAGACACGCTCGATTTCGTCCATCTCGGCGCCTTGGCCCGGTGCTGGGCCGCCCTGGGGCCGGAACGCCTTCCGCCGGGCCGAGCCGAAGCCCTCCTGGCGCGGATCGAGTCGTTCCGCAAACCGGACGGCGGCTACGAAGGCGACCCGCGTCTGGGTCATGGCACCGCCTACGGCGCCTTCGTGGCCCTCGGCGCCTATCAGGATCTGGGTCGCACCCCTCCTGGCGTCTTGGAGTTGATTCGCAGCCTCAAGCGCCTCGAAACCCCGGACAATGCCTGGAGCAACGCCCCGGGGCTTCCCACGGGTTCCCTCAACGCCACCGCAGGAGCCGTCACCTTGATTCGACATCTGGGATTCCCGGTGAACCCGGCGGTGGGCGACTGGCTGATGGCCCAGCAACATCCGAATGGCGGATTCCTCGCGGTCCCAGGCGCCCCCCTGCCCGACCTGCTGTCGACCGCCACGGCCTTGCACGCATTGGCCTGCCTTGAGCGGCGCATTCCCAGCGGGGTGCATGAGCGGTGCCTGGATTTCATCGACACGCTGTGGTCGGCCGACGGGGGATTCCACGGGCACTGGGCCGACGACCACCTCGACGCCGAGTACACGTTCTATGGCCTCCTGGCGCTGGGCCACCTGAGCCTGTGACCGCGGAGCTTCAACACCGTCTGGCCGCGGCCCGGGAGGCCGCACGCACCGCGTTGATCGGCGAACTGGGGACCAACGGTCATTGGACCGGCCAGCTCAGCAGCAGCGCCTTGTCCACCGCCACCGCGGTGACGGCGCTGGCGGCCATCGACCCGAGCGCCCACGAGATCCCGATCCGGCAGGGCATCGCATGGCTCGCGGCCCACGCCAATCCGGATGGCGGCTGGGGTGACACCGTCCGCAGCCAGAGCAACCTCAGCACCACCGCTCTGGTGTGGGCGGCCTTCGGCATCGCCGGAGCCGACGGTCGATTTCCGGAGATCCTGTCGGCCACCGAACGCTACCTGGGCCGGCAAGCGGGCTCCCTCGAGCGACTGATCCCCGCCATCGAGGCCCTGTATGGAGAGGATCGCACCTTCAGCGTCCCCATCACCATGATGCTGGCCCTGAGCGGCCGCCTGGGCTCGGACGGCTGGAAACGGGTTCGACCCTTGCCCTTCGAATTGGCCGCCCTGCCGCGCGGACTCTTCGGAGCGCTCCGGCTGCCGGTGGTCAGCTACGCCTTGCCGGCTCTGATCGCCATCGGGCAGGTCATCCACCACCGCTCGGGCCGGATGAACCCCCTGCGCTCGGCCACCCGGGCGCGCACGCTGCGGGTGCTCACGGGCTTGCAGCCCGAGAATGGCGGTTTCCTCGAGGCCACGCCCCTGACGAGCTTCGTGACCATGAGCCTGGCTGGTCTGGGGCTCGCCGCGCATCCCGTGGCCCGGCGCGGCGTGGCGTTCCTCCGGGCGTCGATGCGGGCCGACGGCAGTTGGCCCATCGACACCGATCTGACCACCTGGGTCACCACACTGTCCATCAAGGCGCTGCACTCGGGAGCCGCCGGAGACCCGGGTCTCTCCGTCTCCCAGAAGACCGGGCTGCGCGACTGGCTGATCGGGCAACAATACCGGAAGGTGCACCCGTACACCGGAGCCGCGCCCGGAGGTTGGGCCTGGACCGACCTGCCCGGCGGCGTGCCCGATGCCGACGACACCGCCGGAGCCCTGCTGGCCCTGAGAGCCTTGAGCGAACCCGACGCCCCGACCCTGGAGGCGGCCACGGCCGGCCTCCGGTGGTTGCTGGGGGTCCAGAATCGGGACGGCGGCATCCCGACCTTTTGTCGGGGCTGGGGCGCCCTGCCCTTCGATCGCAGCACTCCGGAATTGACCGCCCATGCCCTGCGGGCCTGGAAGGCTTGGATTCCGTTCCTCCCAAAACCCTTCGCCACCGAAGTGCAGCAGGCCGCTCACCGCGCGCTGGGCCATCTCGGTCGCACCCAGCGGCCCGACGGCTCCTGGATTCCGCTCTGGTTCGGCAACGAGGCGGCTCCCGCGCAGGAAAACCCGGTCTATGGCACCGCTCAGGTGATCATCGGGCTCAATGCCTTGTCGGCCGGGGGCATCGCGGTCCAGGCCCTCCTGGAGCGGGCGCGGGGCTTCTTGAGTTCAGCCCAGCACCCCGAGGGCGGCTGGGGTGGGGCGAGCGGCGTCGCGCCGACCGTCGAAGAGACCGCGCTGGCCGTGCGCGCCCTGCACGGGGCCCCGGATCATCGCGAAGCTCTGGAGCGTGGCCTGGCGTGGCTGGTGGACCGATGGGAACGCGGTGAAGCCCGACACGCTTCGCCCATCGGCCTCTATTTTGCGCGCCTCTGGTACCACGAGTCCCTCTATCCGTTGATCTTCACCGTGGACGCCTTCAACCACCGGGCCGAAGGCGATGGCCCCCGGGCCACCGTGCGCGACCACGGGGCTCCCGGACCCGTCTGAAGTCTGACCGAAGACATGGCCCGGCCTCCGAGCCCGGTTTCAGAGCACCGTTTCAGAGCACTGTTTTAGAGCACTGTATTGGCATCATCTTTCTCCAGACGGATCAGGTGTTTTTTCACCACTTCCACCTGCTTGGTCAGTTCAAACAAGGCCTTGAGGATCTCGGCCTGGGCTGGCGGTGCATTCAAGCGGGGCACCAGCGGGTGCAATCGGGTCACGGTGTTGCCCAATTCATTGCACATGGCACGCATCTGCCCCATCGCCTCGGTTCGATCCATCTGCTGAATTGAACCCGAACCACGCTCAGCGTCCAGCAGGCTCCTGCACCGCGCCGCTTTGAAAACACAACAGGCGCCTCCGGAGACCGGAAGCGCCTGTTCGATCCGGGCCTCAACCGGCTGCGAAGGCCGGGGTTGGCTCCGGGTGGGGGGTTACTTCTTGCAATCCTTCTTGCAGCAGGAACCGCCCTTGGAGTCGCAGTGGCCCTTGGCCGACTTCGAGGACTCATTGGACGCGCCGCGCGGAGAGTGGGCGGCGGACACAGCGGTGGCACCGAACACGGCCGAGGCCACAGCGAGGATCACCGACAATTTGAGGGTCTTCATGACTTGAGTGCGTTTGTTGTTGTGGTGTGTGTGCAAGACGGCCTGAGAATCGACCGGGTTGCTTGGAGATAATTTGACTCACAAAATCCGCTGGGCCGCAACCATTCCTGTCCGAAGCCGATCGGATTTTGCCCACGGAAACCCGACTGCGAAAACCTTCTCGAAACCACCCCTGATCTTGGCCGACCGTCGATAGGGAAACTGCCGACTCGCCAGACCCGTTTCCATCCCCCACCTTGCAGGTGTCTTGGAAGGGCGGAGGGTCGCTCGCGGCGGCAGTCGCGGGAGGAAAGTCCGAACTCCATAGGGCGCGGGGCCGCGTAACTCCGGTCAGGCCGGAGATACACGCGGGAGGTCACGACGTAAGGCGTGGCCGACAGACAGTGCCACAGAGAAAATACCGCCCGCGCCGAAAGGTGCGGGCAAGGGTGAAAAGGCGGTTTAAGAGACCACCGCTCGCGACGCAAGAAGCGGGGCATGGTAAACCTTCCCGGGAGCAAGACCAAATAGGGAACCTGCGATGCGGCCCGCATCGTATCGGCGCAAGTCGATCGGGTTCCGGGTATCGGTCGCTCAGAGAAATGACTCTCTCCCTGGCGCAAGTCAGGAAGACAGAATTCGGCTTACAGCCCTTCCAAGACACTTTTTCTCCCAACCGGGGGGACCCTGACGGGTTCGCCCGGCCGTACCCGGTGGGATCACGGCGACGCCTGAATCTGCCGCACGATCTCGAAAGCGACATCGAGCGCCGCCTTGGCCTGGGCTCCACTCACCTTCGGCACCTGTCTCTCCCGGACGCAGGCCACGAAGTCCGACAACTCCAGCTTGAGCGGCTCATCTTTGTTGATGGGCACCGGCTCCCGGACGATCCGCTTGCCGGCGAACTCGCTCACGATCGTCGACTCCTTGGCCGCCAAAAGCTTGCGCAGCAACGAACTCTCCTCCTCGCCGTCCCGGGCCAACCGGTACAGGAACCCCTCCTGCACCCGGTAATCGAGACTGATGTACACCGGATGATCTCCCCCGCTGAAGACGCGGATCTTGCGCATTCGTTCGGGGCTGATGCGACTGGCCGTGAGGTTGGCCACGCACCCGTTGGCGAAGCGGAGACGGGCATTGGCTATGTCCTCGCTCCGGCTCAGCACCGGGATCCCAACCGCATCGACCGAAACGACCGGCGACTTCACGAAGGCCATCACCACGTCGAGATCGTGGATCATCAGGTCCAGCACCACCCCGATATCCGTGCTCCGGGCCGGGAACGGCGACAACCGATGGCATTCGATGAACTTCGGGAAGGGCGCGGCCTGTTCCAGATAACTGAACACGGGGTTGAAGCGCTCCACATGCCCCACCTGCAGCACCAACCCGTTTTCCTGCGCCAGTCGCACCAGGTCCTGCGCTTGTTCGGAGTTGTCGGTCATCGGCTTCTCCACCAGCACATGTCGCCCCCGGCTGAGCAACTCGCGGGCGATCGCGTGATGAGTCACCGTCGGCGTCACCACACTGAGCGCATCGCTGGCTTCCGCAGCCTCGGCCACCGACTGGAACGCACGCACGCCCCAACGGGCCGCATGGGTGCGCGCCGCTTCGGGATTGGAGTCGAAGACCCCGGTGAATTCCGCCCGACCGGCCTTGGCCAAATCGGCATAGATGCGCGCGTGTTCTTTGCCCAGCGATCCCGTCCCGATCACGGCCACCCGCACTTGGTTCGACATGGGCTCAAGACTAGGAAACCCGTCGGCGCGGGGAACCTTTAATTCGCTTCATCCACCTCCATACGCGGGCTGGAATCCGAACCGCCGATGAGTAACCTCGACCGCATGTCCTCTTTCGGCCATTTCACCGTGGGCTTCGCCCTCGCCTCCTCCCTCGCCCTGTCGCTGGTCGCCGGCAAGAACGACGGACGCTTGGACATCTGGTGGTGCGACTCCGATGGCGGCGGCTCCACCCTCATCGTCACCCCTGCCGGTGAAAGCATCCTCATCGATTCCGGCAACCCCGGCGGCCGTGACTCGGCCCGCATCCTGAAAGTGCTCACGCAAACCGCGGGCCTGAACCACTTGGACCACCTGGTCGTCACCCATTTGCACATCGACCATTTTGGTGGTGCCGCCGAAATCGCCGCCCAAGTGCCCGTCAAGAACCTCTGGGACAACGGCCTCACCGACGCCGATCCCGACGGCAACCGCAACTCCACCTGGCCCCTCACCAGCAAGGCCTACCGCACCATGCCGGTCGGCCAGCGCCACCGGGTCGAACCGGGCTTGAGCCTCCCGTTGACCGCCGGGAAAACCCCTCTGTCGATGCGCTGCGTCATCACCCGTCAGAAGCCCGCCGAAGGGGTCTTTCCCGACCGGAAGGCCACCGGAACCGCCCCCGTCCTCAAGGCCCCCGACACCTCCGACAACGCCAACAGCTCCGCGTGGATCCTGAGCTTCGGGAACTTCCGCTTCTTCGACGGCGGTGACCTGACTTGGAACGCTGAAACGCAGTTGATCTGGCCCCAAATCCGGGTCCCCGAGGTGGATCTCTACCAAGTCACCCATCACGGCCTCGATGTGAGCAATCATCCCCGCCTGCTCGCCGCCCTCAACCCCACCGTCACCGTCATGAACAACGGTTCGACCAAGGGCACGGCCGGCGAGGTGTTGACCACGCTGCGGGGGCTCCCGCGGCTCGAAGCCCAATACCAGCTCCACCGGAACCTCCGGCCGGACGGCGTCACCAACAACATCCCCAACGATTTCATCGCCAACATCGAGGCCGGCACCGCCCACCCGATCCATTGCGCGGTCCTCCCCGACGGCAGCGCCTACTCCATCACCCTGCCCGCCGCCTCCATCACCCGCACCTACACCACGCGCCGCCACTGACCCCAAGGCTGCATCGCCAGAATCTTCCTAACGATCATTGCGGGAGGAGGCCCACAACCTCCCCCCGTCTCCCTCCCAGCGCGGCGGGCTGGGCTTCCGCACGCAACGGAGCGTAAGCACCCTCCTCCCTCTCGCGCGCCAGCGCGAAGGCGAAACACTTCCGCACGATCATTGCGGGAGGAGGCCCACAACCTCCCCCCGTCTCCCTCCCAGCGCGGCGGGCTGGGCTTCCGCACGCAACGGAGCGTAAGCACCCTCCTCCCTCTCGCGCGCCAGCGCGAAGGCGAAACACTTCCGCACGATCATTGCGGGAGGAGGCCCACAACCTCCCCCCGTCTCCCTCCCAGCGCGGCGGGCTGGGCTTCCGCACGCAACGGAGCGTAAGCACCCTCCTCCCTCTCGCGCGCCAGCGCGAAAGCGATCACTTCCGCACGATCATTGCGGGAGGAGGCCCAGCCCGACGCGCCACCCTTTCTGCTGGCTTCACCCCCGGAGTCCCGTTAATTCCTTTCCCAGCATGAGTTCGCAAGTTCCCGCCGACCTGAAATACGCCAAGTCCCACGAGTGGGCCCGCATCTCCGGAGACACCGCCGTCGTCGGCATCACCGACCACGCCCAGCACGAACTCACCGACATCGTCTTCGTGGAACTCCCGTCGATCGGCCGCAAGGTCAAGGCCGGCGAAGCCTGCGCCGTTGTGGAATCCGTCAAAACGGCCAGCGACATCTATTCGCCGCTCTCGGGCGAGATCATCGCCATCAATGGCGCGGCCAGCGACAATCCGGCTCTGGTCAACACCGAGCCGTACACCGGCGGCAGCTTCTTCACCCTCCGACTCTCCAATCCGGCCGAAGCCGAAGCGCTGCTGTCGCCGGCCGCCTACTCCCAGCAGATCGGCGCCTGAACGCCCCGGGGCTATACCTGATCGATCCCACCCGATCGATCAGCGCTCACGATCAGCGCTCACCCTCCTGAACCACCGGCCCACCGGTGGTTCAATTGTTTTCGGGGGCATCCCGCCTCAGCCCGACCTTGTGGGCGATGTCGTCGAACTCCTCGCGACTCACCTCGTGCAACTCCTTGCCCCGCTTGCTGAGGTGCTCGTTGATCTTGATGGCCTTCTCGGTCATCGCCTCATGGGTTTCCTGAGTGCCGCCCACCAGGGCGAAATTCTTGCCCTTGGTCACTCGCTGATGGCCATCCGAATCCAACCCGACACCCAACAGGAGCGCCTGGGCCTTCTTCGAGGGCTTCTTGGAATCTGCCATGGGCCGACGGTAAATCGGCGAAAACCAAAGTCACCACGGTAAATCTTCAGCCGGGCAATCGGTGCGGGCGGGTATCGATTGGCTCGATGGAACACGAAAATCATTCGATTCACGCGAACCTGCCGCAACGTGCGATCTCTGCGGGGTCATGAACACCAACGCCGTTTGGATCACTCCCACGCTGGAGACCCTCAACTCCCTGGCCCGGATCGCCTTCGCCGTGCTCGCGGCCGATTTCGTCGTCGCCGTGTTCCACTGGATCGAAGACGCCTACCTCCGCGACGATTGCCCGGTGTTGGGAAACCTCATCGCCCGGCCCAACATCCTGCACCACTACCGGCCCCGGCATTTCCTGCGCCACTCGTGGATGGCTTCCTGCTGGGACTTGTGGCTCGTCGCCGGCGGGGTCATCGCGGCCGCCTGGGCCTTGGGTGTCCTGAGCCCCGCCGTCGGGGTCTTCGCCGCCCTGGTCGGCAATGCCAACCAGATCCACAAGTGGGCCCATCGCAGCCGCCGCGAGAATGGCCCCTGCATCAACCTGCTCCACGACCTCCGGATCCTCCAGGGACCCCGCCATCACGCTCTCCACCACACCGATCCCAAATCGACGCATTACTGCGTGATCACCGAGTGGCTCAACCCCCTCCTGGAGCGGATGCGCTTCTGGACCCGCCTCGAATGCGCGCTCTGGAAGGCCTTCCACATCCGCCGCCGAAGCGACACCTCCAACCGACGCCACGGATACACGCCCGACTGGATCCTGCTCGCCGAACGGGCCTGAAGCGCCCAACCTCCGTCAGACCACGACTCCATGCTCCACTCCCGACGCAATTACCCGCTGCTCCTGCTGAGCCAATTCCTCAGCGCGCTGGGAGACAACGCGATCCTGGCGGTGATCGTCGGTCAGCTCACCTACCTCCAGAAATCCGGGGTGCTCACCGAGGCCCAGCTCCGCACCCACAACACGGTCTACACGAGCCTGCTGTTCGTCCCCTTCATCCTGCTGGCTCCGGTCGCGGGATTCCTCAACGACCGACACCCCAAGACCTCGGGGCTCGCCGCCGGCAATGCCCTGAAGCTCCTGGGCACCTTGATCTGCGCTCTGAGCATCCTCTGGGGGCCGCTGTGGCAGGGAGTGGGGTATCTGGTGGTCGGCATCGGGGCCTGCGTCTACGGGCCCGCCAAATACGGCATCCTCCCGGAGATCCTTCCCCGGGAACGCCTCGTCCGGGCCAACGGCATGGTCGAACTGCTCACCCTCGTGGCCATTCTGGGCGGCGCCATCGCGGGCTCGGTGATGGCCGACCTTTGGAAGGATTCGGTGTCGAACTCCTATGCGGTGCTGGTGGCCATCTATCTGGGCTCCTTCCTGCTCAACCTCGTCATGCGCCGCACCCCTGCGAACCCCTCGGTCCAGTGGAATGCCAACCTCGGCGCGTTCCAAGGCCACCTGCGCCAACTGGCCTCGGCACCCCGACTGTCGCGGATGCTGGTCGGCACCGGCCTGTTCTGGGTGTGCGGCGCGGCCATGAAGATCAACTTCCAGCCCTGGGGCCTTCAGGTTCTCCGACTCCCCGACAACACCCAAATCGCCCTGCTGGGCCTGTGGCTGAGCGTGGGCGTGATGGTGGGCAGCATCCTGGCCGGCCGCTGGTTCCCGGTGGGCCAACTGCAGCGCACCCGGCTCTTCGGCTTCGCCCTGGCCGGAATGCTCGGGCTCCTCTTCTCGGTGGAGCATCTCGCGTTCTGGAGGCAACCCACCCTGCAGGCAGGCCCGCTGCATCTGGTGATTCCGGTGCTCGGACTGCTGATCGGCACGGGGGTCGCCGCGGGATTCTTCCTCATCCCGCTCAATGCCGCGCTGCAGGCCGAATCCGATCCCGACAAACTGGGCAAGACCATCGCGGTCCAGAACCTGGTCGACAACCTCGGCATGGTCGGGGCGAGCCTGCTCTGCCTCATCAGTGTGCCCCTGGGCATCAGCGCCTCAGGCGTCTTCCTGGTGCTCGCCGGGTTCACCGCCGTCATCGTCGCGCTGCTGAAGATCCCGCTCCCGACTCCGATTTCCGCCGGCGCTCCCGCCCCGAACACGCCATGATCAAGCTCCTCCTCCATGGGCTCCTGCGCCTGTGTTTCCGATACCGGGCCTACAACACCGGGGTCTTGTCGACCCCGGGGCCGGTGCTGCTCCTGCCCAACCATGTCTCGTGGCTCGACTGGGCCTTCCTCGGGGTCGTGCTGGATGAGGACTGGAAGTTCGTCACCAGCTCCACCACGGCCGAGACCTCGTGGTTCCACCGCAAGATCATGGTCAACCGGCGCACCTTTCCGATCGATCCGGCTTCGCCCTACGGCGCCAAGCGCATGGCCGAGTATCTCGCCCAGGGCGGGCGGCTCGTGCTCTTCCCAGAAGGGCGCCTGACGCTGAGCGCCCGGATGATGAAGCTCTTCGACGGCACCGGATTCCTGATCCACAAGACGCGGGCCCGGGTGATCACCTGCCACCTGCGCAACGCCGTCCGTGTGCCCGCGGTCCGACACACCGGATGGACCCGCTGGTTCCCGAAGGTCTCGGCGCATTTCAGCGAAGTGCTGAGTGCACCCGACCTGTGCCATCAGCCCAATGGCGTGGCCCGGGCCCGGATCACCCGCTGGCTGCGCGACGTGATGGTCCACCAGCACTACCGGGCCGAAATGGACCACGGGCCTCAGGATGTCCTCGAGGCCATCGCCGAGACGGCCGGGGCGCTGCCGACCCGGGAGGTCCTCGAAGACGTCACCCTGAAGCCCCTGACCTACCGCCGACTCCTGGTCGGCACCGAGTTGCTGGCGGGGGCATTCCGACGGGCTCTGCCGACCGGTCCGGCGACCCCGCAAGGCACCGATCCCGTCCGCGTCGGCGTGCTCCTGCCCAATGTCAACGGCATGCCGCTGACCCTCATGGCCCTCTGGTCCCTGGGATGCACGCCCGCCGTGCTCAACTTCTCCACCGGCCCCGCCATCCTCCTGCAATGCTCCCAACTGGCCGGGATCCGCGACATCATCACCTCGCGCACCTTCCTGCAGAAGGCCAAGCTGGAGATCTCCCCGCTGGAGGCGGCCGGGATCCGCTTCCATTTTCTGGAGGACCTCCGGACCCGGATCGGTGGTCTCGACAAGGCGGTGACCTTGCTGAAGCACGTCGTGCGTTGCGGAGCCGGCCTGAGGGTCCCACGCCGCGGATTCGATCCGGCCCGAACCCCGGCCGTGATCCTCTTCACCTCGGGATCCGAGGGCATCCCCAAGGGCGTGGTGCTCACCCACGCCAACCTGCTGGCCAACATCCGCCAGATGGACGCCTTCCTGGACATCTCCGACCATGAGCGGTTCTTCAACTCCCTGCCGCTCTTCCACAGTTTCGGGCTGACCGCCTGCACCCTGTTGCCCCTGGTCCGCGGGCTGTACACATTCCTGTATCCGTCGCCATTGCATTACCGCGTGATCCCCGGCGTGGTGTACGACCGTCACTGCACGGTGATGGTGGGCACCAACACCTTCTTGAACGGCTACGCCCGCAAGGCCGCACCCTACGATTTCCATTCGGTGAAGTATCTGGTGGCCGGCGCGGAGAAGGTCCAGGAAGCCACCGCGCAAACCTGGGCCCGCAAGTTCGGCATCCGCCTGCTCGAGGGCTATGGGGCCACCGAATGCAGCCCGGTGCTTTGTGCGAACAACCGCATCGAAGCCCAATTCGGCAGTGTCGGTCGCTTCATGCCCGGCATGGAGTGGAAACTGGAGCCGGTCGACGGGGTCAGCCAAATCGCTCCCGATGGCCACCTCGTCTCGGGCCGACTCTTCGTGCGCGGTCCCAACGTCATGCGCGGTTACCTCAACCCCGACGCCGATGCCGCGTTCCAGGCCCTGGGCGGCTGGTACGACACCGGCGATCTGGCCCGGATCGACGACGACGGGTTCGTCTTCCTGCTCGGCCGCATGAAGCGTTTCGCCAAGATCAGCGGCGAGATGGTCAGTCTCACCGCCGTCGAAGACGCACTGGCCGGGGCCTTCCCCCAGCACGGTCTGCGCTGCGAGGTCGCCGTGGTGGCCGTGGCCGACGAGGAAAAGGGCGAAAAGCTCATCGCACTCACCAACGCGTCCCGATTGTCGCTGGACGAGGTCCGTCAGGCCATCAAGGCCAAAGGCCTGACCAACCTGTGCGTGCCCCGCGAACTCCGCATCGTGCCGGAGATCCCCAAGCTGGGCACCGGCAAGATCAACCATCGGGCCCTGATGGAACTCGTCCGCTCGGAGACGGCGGCCTAGACTGCATCCCCATGGCCGGCGCCCCACCCAGGCCCAACTCGACGCCGCCTCCGGGCGATCCGCGTTCCGAGGCGGTGGTGATCCTGCATGGCTGGTTCTCGTCGCCGCTGCTCATGATGCGTCTGGAGCGGGCCTTGAAACGGGAGGGCTACCGGGTCTTCAGTCCGGCCTACGACTCGGCGCGCATCCCGTTGGCCCGATTGGCCTCCGACTACCTGCCCGGGTTCCTCCAGCGCACGATCCCTGCCGATGTCCGCCGGATCCACTTCGTCACCCACTCGATGGGAGGCCTCGTGCTGCGGGGTGGCCTCGCAACCCATCGTCCAGCCCAACTGGGGCGGGTGGTCTTCCTCGGGACTCCGCACCATGGCAGCGAAGCGGCCGATTTCTGGGCCCGGAACGCCTTCTGCCGCTGGCTGGCCGGTCCCAACCTCGCGGCCTTGCAGACCGGACCCGAAGGCTACGCCGCCTCACTGGGACCCGCCGATTACGAATCCCTGGTCATCGCCGGCGACCGACCGCTCATCCGGTTCTGGTCTCCGCTGCCCGCCCCCCATGACGGCAAGGTGAGCGTGGCCTCGACCCGGCTGCCCGGCGCCACACGGCACATCACCGTGCCCCACACCCACGTCGCCCTCCCGCTGCGGGCCGGGATCATCCGACAGATCCTCGGATTCCTTCGCGGATCCCCTGAAGATCCCGCCTCATCGGTGCCCGCACCCACCGGACCCGCCGACCCCGGAAAGCGCTGAAAACCCCGCCTTTACAGGTCCGGGCATTGGGGCAATCTCTTGGCCAGTCCCGCTGAACAATCCCCTTTCCAACATGTCCAAGGTCATCGCTGAAATGCTCGTGGAGTCGGTGAAGATGGAACTTCCCGACACCAAAACCGTCCGGTTCCAATGGCCCGAGGGCTACGCCCCCGACTTCAAGACCGGCCAGTTCATCACCGTGTATTGGCCGCACAAGGCGAAGTACAAGCGGGCTTATTCCCTGAGCTCCTGCGCGCTCGACCGGGGTCACTACGAGGTCACCGTGAAGCGCGACGGCAAGATGGGCACCAGCATCGTCGATTGGCTCGAGGCCGGCGACCGCATGTTCGTCATCCCGCCGACCGGACGTTTCCTGCCGGTGTTCGACCCTCCCGGCAAGCACCTCATCTGCGTGGCCGGCGGCTCGGGTGTGACCCCCTTCCGCGGCTTCGTGCGCGAGGCCACCGAGAAGAACCTCGATACCCGGATCACCATCCTCTACACGGTCCGGACCACCAACGACATCATCTTCGCCGAAGAGTTCCGCGCGCTGGAGGCCCGCAACCCGCGCTTCAAGTTCGTGGTCACCTGCACCCGCTTGGCTCCGGAAGACCCCTGGACCGGCCGCCGCGGTCGCATCACCCCGGAGTGGGTGAAGAGCTTCGTGGATGACGCGGCCAACACCGTGTTCTACGCCTGCGGCACCAACGACATGGTCAACGCGGTCGAGCACCTGGTGCTGCACGACCTGGGCCTGCCCAAGGAGCAGATGAAGCTCGAGAAGTGGGGCTGAACCCCCGGTTTCAAGCGCGGTCGCAAAACGAGTGCAAGGGAGGCCTTCGGGCCTCCCTTTCTCATTCCCCACCTGTCATTCCCCGCCCACGGGTTTCTCCCCGGCCCCCACGCCTTTCCCGGACGCCTGGAAGGGCCAATGGCCGGCCAACCGGGCCCAGGCCAGGTAGCCGATGACCCCGATGACCAGGGCGGCCATCGCCCAGGCAAGGGTCCGCAACGGCGTGGTGGCGAACACCAGCAACCAACCGCCCCCCGCCAGGAACAAGGGCACGGGATACCACCAGACCCGATACGGTCTCGCCAGGTTCGGGGCATGCCGCCGGAGCAGCACCAGGGCGACGATCTGGCCGACGAACTGGATGAGGATCCGGGCCGTGACCAGGGTGTCGATCACCAGGGCCAGCGGCAGGAAGGCCGCTGCGATCGACAGGCCTCCCAGCACCAACAGCGACACATGCGGGAACCTCCCGCGCGGATGCAGACGGCCGAAAGCCCCGAAAAAGGCACCATCCCTGGCCGCCGCGTAGGGAATCCGGGAGTAGCCGAGCAGCAGCGCGAAGATCGACCCCACCGCCGTCCACACCACCAGCAGGGTGAATCCCTGGGCCGCGACCCTGCCATGGAGCCGTTCCACGAAGACCGAGGCGATGAAATTGGCCACCTCGGGGTGCTGATCGGCCGGCACGAACTCCCGCCATGAGATCACCCCATTGATGCTCAGATTGATACCCACGTAGATCGCCGCGACGAGCAGCAGGCTGGCCAAGACGGCGCGCGGGATGGTCCGTCCGGGATCCTTCACCTCATCGCCCAGGTAGCAGACATCGTAATAGCCGAGGAAATCATAGATCCCCACCCGGGCCGCCGCCCCGAGGCCCAAGAGGAACCCCAGGGAGAACCGCCACGGATCCTCCGGAAAATCGAAGGCCTTGCGGGCATCGAAATGCACCGCACCGCTGACCAGCACCACCAGCACGGTGACCATGACCCCGGCCCACAGGAACAAGGTCAACCGGGCGATGCTGGCAATGCGGCGGTACAGCAACGCCACCGTCACCACGCCCAGCGCCACCACCACCGCCCCGCCCTTGGCCGACAGCCCGCCACCGGGCAGCGTCATTCCCGGAGACAAGTAATCGAGGTATTGGGCCACGCCGATGTAGGCCGAAGCGATCTCCATGGGTCCGCTCAGCAGGAACTGCCACAGGAACAGGAACGCCATCAGGCGCCCCCAGGTCTGCCGCCCGAAACCCTCGCGCAACCACCCGTAGGTACCGCCGGACCCGGGCAAAGCCGCCCCGAGCTCGCTCCAGACCAGGGCATCGGGAACGGTGATCAGCAACGCCACCAGCCACCCCAGCAGCGACTGGGGCCCACCCAGGGCCGACATCAGCAACGGAATCGTGATGAACGGGCCCGCCCCCAGCATGTTGGCCATGTTCAGCGCCGTGGCCGGAAACAGGGTCAGGCGGCGCTCGAGAGGGGCCGACTCGGGAACGTCCTGGGGAGTCACGCCCGGGTTGTAAGCCCCCGCCTCCCCGTTGACCAGCCACCTGACGCGGAAGCCGCATCAACCATGAGCCTGATCGCGTGGCATGTGCTCAGGTGGGCGAAGTCGCAGGCCAATCTTTGACAGTTCACCGGACTGCCTCCTAGATCCCTGTGCTGTGTTCACATCCGATCCAACGACGGCGATGAAGCATGAGCACAGGGCTTCCTCCGCGAACAGCGGTCCTCCATCCATGAGGTACTTGGATGCCGTGAGCATCGGATACCTGGGATTCGTTGCGCTGTTGTTGATCTGGAAGCGTGAGCAGGCCAGTCCCTGGTGGTGGGCTTGGGTCTGCCTCCATGGCATTCTGGCGGCAGGCATCGTGCGCTTGGCGCGTCGGCCGCGCATGGGATGCATCGGCTGGTTGGCCGATCTCTATCCGCTCCCCCTGTTTCTGGTCTTGTACCGGGAGAGCGAAGCCATCAACCACGCCTTCTTCGCCTCACCCCTCGATGTGCATTTCCTCTCCGCAGAGGCCCGCTGGTTTGGCGTGCAGCCCAGTCTGGCTTTTGCGGAACGCTTCCCATCTACCCTGGTGGCCGAACTCCTCTACGCTGCCTACTTCTCGTTCTATCCCATGATCATCGGGATGGCGGTCTGGCTGCTGCATCACGACCGCAGATCGGCTCAGCGTTTCTTCGGCGATTTGGCGGCCGTCTTCTACACCTGCTACGGCCTCTTCATCGTGTTTCCGGTGGTGGGGCCCCGCATTCTCGACCTGGGCGGTCTTCCACCGGACATCCTCGCCCCCCTGGGATTGGCCGATGTGGGTGCCATGCCCCCCGGCACGCAACGGGGTCCCTTCGCCCGGTTGATGTCGTTCATCTACGAGTGGTTTGAAGGAGCCGGCGGCGCGTTTCCCAGCAGCCATGTGGTGGTGGCCTGCCTGGTGTTGCGGGAATCGTTCCGACAGCGCCTCAAACTCCGGTGGGTCCTGTCCTTGGTCGTGCCGCTCCTGTGCCTGGGCACCGTCTATGGCCGCTACCACTACGCCAGCGATGTCGTCGCCGGGCTCCTGATCTTCTGGCCACTCACACGGTTGTCGGAATTCCTGCAGGACCGCTACGATCGCCGCCGGACCTCACCCCGGATCGAGTCTCACAGGGCGCGGTCGTAGATCCGATACCGCTGGACCTCGGTCCCGTGGAACAGTTCCACCAGTTGTTGGACCGCTCGGTTGTCCTCCAGGATCCAGGAAGCTTCACACCGGGCGAATCCCAGACGCTGCGCCGCCGCCAGGGTCTCGGCGAACATCATGCCCTCGATCCCCCGCCGCCGATGCGCCGCCGTGACCCCCAAGGCCACCAGTCGAAAGCGCTGTGGCCGTTTCCAGCCCAACAGCATGGGCAACGCGGGCAGGAGCGCAGGTCTGAACAACTCTCCGCGCAACGGTCCCAAGGCCTCATTCACATCGGGAATCGCCAGAAGCAGGCCTGCGGGTTGACCGGCCGCTTCGGCCAACCAGACCAATCCCTCGAGCAACAGGAGCTTCAACCGCTTGGCCAGAAAATCGATCTCCGCCCCACTCATCGGAACCGCGCACCAGTTGCGCTCCCAGGCCTCGTTGTAGATTCGCTTCAGGGCCGGTAGCAGACGGTCGAGATTGCCGGGCGTCACGGCGACGAGTCGCACATCGCTCGCGCGCCGGCCGGCCGCCTTGCGGAAACGCTCGAGCCGTTCGACGGGGCTCCGGGCCAGATCGATGTCATAGACCAGCAAATCCTTGGCCTTGCGCAATCCTTCGGCCTCCAGCAGGCGGGGCACATGGGGCGGCGTGTGCGGCATCATCACGCTGTTGGGACGATCGAAACCCGACACCAGAAGCCCACACTCCTCGTTGATGTTGGGGTTCATGGGACCCAGCAATCGATCGCAACCCTGAGCCCGCGCCCAATCGGACACCGCATCCAACAACCCTCGGGCCACTTCCGGATCGTCGACGCTCTCGAGGTGACCGAAGAAGGCGGTCCCGGCGCCATGGAGGCGCTGGTGTTCGGTGGAAATGACTCCGGCGATACGCCCGACGGCCCGCCCATGGCGCTCGGCGATCCAGAGTGAGCGGCGCGCCTGTGACCAGAAGGGATTCTCCGGGCCCAAGACACTGGTGACCTCGATGCGGAGCGGGAGGACACAGGCGGGCTCGGCTCCGGAGACCTCCACCATGACCCGCCAGAACTGGTTCAGGTCTCGCTGGGAGGTGCCCAGTTGCCGGATACGCAACGCTGCTGTCAGTGGACTCTTGATGGCGACCAGGGGTTCAGGACATCGAGTAGGACCACGGGGCCCGGGGCCGCCGCGACACCCGTTGGTTGGCTTCCAAATCCTTGCGGAACTGTTCCTTCACCGGATCCCACTGCAGGGGCCGGCGCAATTGGTAGGCGATGTTGGCCAAGTGGCAGACGGAGGCCGTTCGATGCCCCACCTCGGCCGGACATATGGCCTGACGCCTTTCCCGCACGCAGTCCAACCAGTTCCTCATGTGTTGGTTGGAGGGGTAGACGCGTCGGTCGGTGGCGGACAAGGGAGCACTCAGGATCTCCGGCCGGCTGCTTTCCAGGACCCCGCGGTCGACATAAAGGGTGCCGTCGGTGCCCTCGAAGGTGCATCCGCTCTTCCCACCGTGGAACATTTCCACGCCATTGGCATACGTGAACTTGAGTCCGGTGACGGCGTCTCCGGACGGTGGCGTGATCAATGTGGGGCCGCTGGCGTCCATGCCCATGGCCCATTGGGCGATGTCGAAGTGGTGCGCCCCCATGTCGGCCAGAGCCCCCCCGGCAAACTCGCGGTAATTGCGGAAGAGCGGGTAATGACGGTGCATGCCCTTGGGGCAAAGGATCTCGTTGTAACCGCGCAGCGGGGCCGGTCCCAACCAGAGTTCCCAATCCACATCGGTGGGTGTGGGTTGTTCGGGGAGATCGCAGGCCACCGGCGGCGCGCCCACACCCACGTGGATCGTCTTGAGGCGACCAATCCGGCCATTCCAGATGAACTCCACGGCCTTCCGGAACCGGTCGTTGAACTCGCTGCGCTGCTGGCTTCCGGTCTGGAAGATGATGCGGTGCTTCTTCACCGCATCCACCAACAGGCGTCCCTCGTGGATGTTTTGTGTGAGGGGTTTCTCGCAATAGATGTCCTTGCCCGCACGCGCCGCCGCCAAAGCGATGATCACATGCAGGTGATCGGGTGTGGCCACGACCACGGCATCGATGTCCTTGCGGGCGATGAGAGCACGAAAATCGGTGTAGGCATCGCAACCCTTGAACACGCCGTCCTTTTGACGCGCCGCATAGCGCTTCTCCACCTGGGCCCGCGCCGTTTCCCGGCGGGTCTTCTCCACATCGCACACCGCCACCACCTGCACATCCTCGAATCCCAACAACCGGTCGAGATGCGGACGCCCCATGGCACCGATGCCGATCATTCCGACGGTGATCCGCTCGGAGGCCGGTTTCGATCGGGCGGCATGCATCGCCAGCGGCGTCAGCAACAGGCCCGCTCCGGCTGCTGCGGCACTCCGGAGGAAGTGGCGTCGGGATCGGCTCAACTGCGTTTTCATGGGAGGAATGGCCGGATTAAAAACGAGGGATCACCCATCGGTCCACTGTGGATCGGCGTCTTTTCAACGATCAGCCGCTGGATCTTCCGCCGCGTCGGGGAACGGGAAAGGGGGCAGGGGGAACGGGGTCGGGAACGATTTCCGAATTCGACCCGACAGCACTTCAACCATCGTGGACCCATAAACCGGCAGATCCACGTCGAGTTCGATGTCCCCCTATCCAGTCTTGGCTTGGGCGCAGCGGCAAAAACGGATGCTCGCCTCGCCCGTCGGAAGCGATAGGTCACTATTCGCCGAAACCCTCGATGAATGCCACGTGCGGTCCGGTTTTCGAATCTGGTGATGGTTGCTCAAGGGCGATCCTGCTCGTCTCTTCGTCGGGACACCGTCGGTCCACCCGGTGGCGGGCAGGACCAGTCTCCAGAACCTGCACAGGCGACGCCTCCTGGCGGTTCATCCCCCGCAGCAGAGCCGTTTCGGCGACCGCCACCCATCGACCCGCTTTGAATCCGACCCTGCATCCGCCATCGGAAATCGTTCCCCGACCACTTTTCCTGCCCCCGTTTCCGACCCCGGTTTCCGTTTCGTGATCGCAGCGGGTCGAAACAATCGCGTTTCCTTCGGCTTGAACCGCGCAAAGCGGTGGGAATGGGCTCTTTTCCTGAAAAACCCGCTTGCCTCCCCCGGGGCAATCGCCACCGTCTCCGGTGCCGGCCGTCACTCGTGTGGCGTCATTTTCGGCTGAGAAACACAGTTAAACCAGTCACCTAACCGCTAACCTCCGTTGCCAACCGCAACGTCGGTCACGTTGGGCAATGGAGTCTTCTGAGGGGCAACCTTACTTCGCCCCGCTCAAGTCTCCTCGCAGATAAACAGCACGGGCGCTCGCGCGTCCGTCACCATACCATTATGTCGGCCTCCGCCGCATTCGCAGAACTGCTGAAGCAGTATGACCGCCAATTCCAGGCCGGTCAGATCGTCAAGGGAACCATCATCGAAGTCCGTCCGAAGGAAGTCCTCGTGGACATCGGCGGCAAATCCGAGGGCGTCGTCAGCGCCTCCGAGTTCGTCGAGTTCGAGAAGGTCGTCGTGGGCGACATCATCGACGTCCTCATCGAGAAGGCCGAAGACAAGGAGGGCAATGTCCACCTGTCCAAGGAAAAGGCCGAGTTCCAGCAGAACTGGGACCGCATCCAGAGCATCTGCAACGAGGGCGGCAACGTCACCGGCAAGGTGAAGTCCGTCGTCAAGGGCGGCCTGATCGTCAACATCGGCGTCGAGGCCTTCTGCCCGTCGTCGCAGGTCGACATCGTTCCCCCGAAGAACCTCGCCACCTTCGTCGGCAACGCCTACGAGTTCAAGGTCGTGAAGCTCAATCCGGACCGCCAGAATGTGGTCCTGAGCCGCCGCGAGATCATCGAGACCGAGCGCAACGCCCGCCGTTCGTCGCTGCTGTCCGAGATGATGCCCGGCGACATCCGCAAGGGCACGGTCAAGAACCTCACCGACTTCGGCGCGTTCATCGACCTCAACGGCCTCGACGGCCTGCTGCACATCACCGACATGTCCTGGGGTCGCCTCACGCACCCGAGCGAGATGCTCAAGGTGGGTCAGGAGATCGACGTCGTCGTCCTCGACATCAACCGCGAGAAGGAACGCGTCAGCCTCGGCCTCAAGCAGAAGCTGTCCAACCCCTGGGACAACATCGAGGGCAAGTACCCCGTCAACGCCAAGGTCAAGGGCAAGATCGTCAACCTCGTGCCGTACGGCGCGTTCGTCGAGATCGAGCCGGGCGTCGAGGGTCTGGTGCACGTCACCGAACTGTCCTGGACCAAGCGCATCGCCAAGCCTTCCGACGTCCTCAAGCAGGGCCAGGAGATCGAGGCGGTCGTGCTCGGCATCAACCGCGACGAGCAGAAGATCAGCCTCGGCATCCGTCAGCTCGAGACCAACCCGTGGGACTTGGCTCACACCAAGTACCCGCCGGGCACCAAGGTCAAGGGACCGATCCGCAACCTCACCAGCTACGGCGCGTTCCTCGAGCTCGAGGAAGGTCTGGACGGCATGGTGCACGTGTCGGACATGAGCTGGACCCGCAAGGTCAACCACCCGAGCGAAGTCCTCAAGAAGGGCGACGAGGTCGAGGCGGTCGTGCTCGAAGTCGACAAGGCCAACCAGCGCATCAGCCTCGGCATGAAGCAGCTGGGTGTGGATCCCTGGGAGCAGATCGAGACCCTCTTCAAGGTGGGCGATCTGGTCACCGGCAAGGTCACCAAGCTGGCCAGCTTCGGCGCGTTCGTCGGCCTGCCCAACGACATCGACGGTCTGGTCCACATCTCCCAGGTCAGCGAAGACCGGGTCGACAAGATCAAGAACGTCCTCAAGGTCGGCGACGATGTCACCGCCCGCGTCATCAAGATCGACCGCGCCGATCGCCGCATCGGTCTGTCCATCAAGGCCGCGAACTACAGCACCGAGCAGCTGAAGGAAGAGCAGAAGCTCCTCGATCAGCTCAAGCCCGGTGAAGACCTGGTCGCCCTCGAGCACGCCTTCGCCGCGGCCGAGGAGAAGAAGACCCAGGACTGATCGTCCAAGTTCCGTTTCCAAGCGCGCACCCTCACCGGTGCGCGCTTTTTTGTTGCCGACGCCGGATCCCGAGAAAGGCGGGAACCTTCCGAAAGGCACAGCACCCTCCACTTCCTCACCGCCACCCTGCCCTCCGACTGGCCAAGTCGCGCGATCTCAGCCATGGTTGCCACGTGCAGTTCCCGATCACCGAGATCACCGACGCCTTGCTCGCGAGCTATTCGCGACACGGGGGCATCAACCATCTGGACGGGATCAACCTGCCCTCAAAAGCGTCGGTTGCCGACATCACCCGCGACCTGCTCCGGCTCATCTTCCCCGGCTTCTTCGACGATCACCTCATCCACAGCTCGGAGTTGAAGGCCGAGACGGCCCTGCTCATCGACAGCGTGGCGGGCCGGATGGAAGACGAGCTTTACAAGGCCATGCGGTGCGCGGATCGGGCCAACGGTTCAGGAACCCCCAAGTCCGACCCGAGGCCCAATGCCCATCGGTTGGTGAGCGAATTCCTGCGGGAACTGCCGACCATCCGGGAAATCCTCACCACGGACGTCGAGGCCGCCTTCTCGGGCGATCCCGCCGCCGCCAACCGCGAGGAAATCATCGTCGCCTACCCCTTCGTCGAGGCCATCGCCGTGCACCGGCTGGCCCATGCCTTGTATCTGCGTCAGGTGCCGTTCCTGCCGCGCATCATGGCCGAGTGGTCGCACAGCCGGACCGGCATGGACATCCACCCGGGCGCCCGCATCGGAGACCATTTCTTTGTCGACCACTGCACAGGCGCGGTCATCGGCGAGACGGCCGTGATCGGCAACCGCGTGAAACTGTATCAGGGCGTGGGTCTGGTGGCCCGATCCTTGGCCGCCGGCCAAGCGCTACGCGGACAAAAGCGCCACCCGACCATCGAAGACCGGGTCACCATCTACGCCAACGCCACCATCGTGGGCGGCGATACGGTGATCGGCGCCGGCAGCACCATCGGAGCCAACGTCTTCCTCATGCAGAGCGTGCCGGCCGAGTCCCTGGTGCTCATGGATGACCACCGCCTGAAGGTCACCGCCAAGAAAGAGCGCACCGTCGCCGCCGTCGATTGGCAGATCTGAGGCAAGAGCCCATCAGGGCTCCAAGCCATGGATTTTCGGCCAGCATCCACGGGAAGTCGGGGCGTGGAGACGCAGCGACGGATTGTCTCCAATCCAAGCAGGACAACCCGATTCATCGACGAAGGCCACGCCGATCGGCAGATCGGGCCGCGCGTCCGCCACGCGGATCATCTGAGCCTCCGCTTCGTCACTCATCTGAATCCAAGCCGTCTTGAGAGCGACAGGGTCGATGGCACGGGCCTGAATCTCCTCCAACCTTCCCGGATCGATCCGACCGAAGCGCTTCATCATCTTCAGCAACGAGAGCGGGGTGAAACCCGGATCCTTACCACAGGCCGCCCAACAAATCGCCGCGAGCGGGTAGGTGCGGTGGAGCTCCACGATATCGACGTAATCACGGGTTTCCGTCCGGGCCGATAGGGCCAGGGCCTTGTTCGTGGCGACATCAAATCGGTGCAACCGCCACCCCAGCACCGGATCGCGCTCGGTGGGAAAAAACCGAAAGGCCGAATCGGCGGCCCAGTCGATCTCAACCCACTCGGTTCCTCGGATCACTCGGGCCTTGCGAAAGGTGGTCTCCTTTTCCCACTCACCACAGGGCGACGGGGTCTCCACCTGAAATCCCGCCTGTCGCAAACACAACACGTCGCGCTCGCTCGCACGGGTCACCTCCTCGGCCAGTTCGTGGAACAGGTTGAAGTCGCTCGAGAAACGCGGAGAATCTTCCCCGGCATTCAGCACGATGCCCCCGGCGAAGTGGCTCTCCTCGCTGCGGAGACCGGCAAGAACGGTTAGGACGTCTTTTTGGAGAGCGGTGAGAGGCATTTGTGCAACTCCTGAGCCGCCCACCAGGCGCGGCGATCGCCGTATTCCCGCAGATGCTCCACGACCAAGCGGATGTCCTCCAGATGCCGGATCCGGGCCTCGGGATGGCGAAACCAGAAACACTCCGGATGGGTCCGCACCAGCTCATGGGCCCGTTCGATCAGCCCCGGAGGCGCTGGAATCGAGGCCAGTGCTTCGGTGGAATTGTCGAGCTCTGAAGCCATGATCAACAATTAGCGTTTGGCGCCAGTAGCAGCAATGCAAAGGTGGTGGTCTCGATCGGTCAACCCACTCGAAAGGCCCGGCAGCTGACTAGACCACGAACTCCAGCGGCGGTGCCTTGGGGATGGCTCCCAGGGCCTGGCCGCGGGCGAGGAAGCGGCGGATGCTCTCGCGACCGCGTTCGCCGTAGTCGAGGGTCCAGTGGTTCACGTACATGCCCACAAACCGGTCGGCCAAATCCTGCCCCATGTCGCGGGCCCATTGCAGCGAGTGCGCCACGGCTTCGGGCCGGTGATCGAGACTGTATTGGATGCTGGCGGTCAAAACGTCGCTGACCCGCTTGCGCAGCGCCGGCTCGTGCCGCTTGTGGATCACGTTGCCGCCCAGGGGCAGCGGCAGGCCATCGTTCTCACGGCCCCACCACACACCGAGGTCTTCGCACACCACCAGGCCTTCGTTGGCGTAGGTCAACTGGCCCTCGTGGATGATCAGACCCACATCGGCCACACCGGACTTCACGGCTTGGAAAATCTCATCGAACGGTACCACCACCAGGTCCAACTCGGCACCGAGACGCCCCGCCCACAACTGCAGGGCCAGGAAGGCGCTGGTCATCCGGCCCGGGATGGCGATGCGCCGACGCAACACCTCGTCGCGGGTGTACGGATGCTTCGACACCAGCATGGGGCCATACCCGTCGCCCATGCTCGCGCCGCTGGGCAACAAGGCGTACTGGTCGCAGACATGAGCGTAGGCGTGGATGCTGATGGCCGAGATATCCAACTCCCCGCGGGTGGCCCGTTCGTTGAGGGTCTGAATGTCCTGGAGGATATGTTCGAAGCGCAGGCCGGGGGCGGGGATCAAGTCCCGAGCCAGGCCATAGAACATGAAGGCATCGTCCGGATCCGGCGAATGTCCGAGTGTGAGCGTCAGCATACCGTTAGGTGTGCGGACGCTACGTCGGAACCGGGCGAAGTCGAGTGCGCGAATGAGATCACCGCCCCGGCGACGGTTCCAGAATCCGCAACAAGACCGGTTGGGAACACTGGCCGCCGTCGCCATTGGCCCGCAAATGAAAGAGTCGAGTCCCCGGACGGGCTTTGCGCGCGGCGGTGATGAAGAACTCCCGCTCGGTCTGGTCTTCGACGATGAGCAGACCGTTGAGGCCGATGTTGTCCACATACACCCCGTGCGGCAGGTTGCGGCCCGAGTCGTCGCCACCCAGTTCGATGCGGCCCTTGAAGTCGCGCCGCTCGGCCCGAACCCTGGCGCTGAGGGTCTGCCCCGGGCGAATGAGCAATTCCATCGGGCGACCGGATCCTTGGCGCACCACCGATCGGTCGGGGCCGGGCAGGATTTCCACGGTCAGTTTGGGGGCGGCATCCAACTGCACATTTCCCAATCCCCCCAAGTCCCGCACCACCTCACGGCCCTGGATCGTCGCCCGAGCCACCACGCGGACAGCACGGTCTGCAACCTCGCTGGGATCGGCCGCATGGGGCGCCGCTGACACGACGGCCGCGGCCCGGAGCTGCCCGGCTTCAATTTCCACGGGAGTGCTCGCGGTGAACCCGGCCGGCAACCGCTCGAGATCAATGCGAATGGAACCCTCGAACCCTTCCCGACGGGTGGCCACGAAGCGGATTTCACGACCACTGCCCGGGCTGACCTTCGGGTTCAATCCTTCGACGCGCACGGTGAAATCCGGCTGCTGTGGCCGCACCGACAGCCGGTAGGAATGGTTCGTGCCGCCCCCGAAACCCCGGGTGTCGGTGACTCGAACGAGGTACCGACCCGTCGCGGGTGCCGTGAACAGCAACACCGAATCGGTGCCGGACTGACGGCTCGGGTCGTCATCGTTCTGGTAGTTCAGTCGGAAGACCGGCAGGCCATTGGGGGTCGGCCGACTGCCCGCGGGATGGGCCTTCACGAGATAGGCCGGCTCGTTGAGGGCATGCGACAGCGCGGTCGTACCGAAGACCGGCTGACGGCGTCCCTCGCCCGGATACACCTTGAACCCCGAATCCGGCCCGCGCGGGTAGAGCCACAGCCGCACCACCTCGCCGTTGGCATAGAGGTATTCGTCCAACTCCATTTCTGCCCAGTTCTGCAGTCGGAAGTCATCGAAGGTGTCGGAGTCCTTGCCGCGGAAGGTGAACCACGAATCCCGCACGGCCTGAAGCACGACCTGCTCCACAGGCTGCCCTGCCGTCGTCAGGACCTCCAGACGCGAGTCCATCGCGGAACCGTCGCGCGCGGCCCGGATCTCCAAGGTCAACGCCTCGCCAGCGCGAGCCTGGAATGCGAAATGATCCACATCGCCCGGGCGCCCCATACGACCATAAGTCTCCGACGGAACGGCCACCGGCTGCGCCCGCCGAATCGCATCGTTCGGCTCCGACTCCGCCTGATGGACCACCGACCGCCCCGAGTCGGCCGCGGGGGCCACACGGCGAGGCGTGGGTGCCGATGGTGTCGGACCGGCCGCGCCGGCCACGCCCGCGGACACCGAAGCCCCGGTGCCGGTGTCGCCCCGGAGCGTCAGCGATTCGACCGATCCGTCCATCCGCGCCAACACCACCCGGCGGCCCGACGGATCCATTGCAACGGCCCCGACCACGTCCGACTGACCGGTCCACGAGGCCACCTCCTGCAATCCGGGAAGGCGCCATTGCTTGACCGAGCGATCCATCGCCGCGGTGACCAGATGGTGCCCGTCGCGCGACACGGCCATGGCCACGATGCCGGCGTCATGGGCGAAGCGGGCTCCGATCACCGGGTTCAACGCCGGCGCGTCGCGGGAAACCCACCGCCACTGGTGGATCCGGCGATCGGATCCCACCGCCAGGATTTGAGGCGCGTTCGGGGCGAACATCACCCGAGTCACATCGCCTTGCGGTTGGTTGAGCGTGTCGAGGCGCACGCCATCGGCAACGCGCCACATCTTCACCGTCTGATCGGCGCTGGCCGAAGCCAACACCGCACCGGAGGGGTCGAAGGCCAGGTCGAAGACCGCCCCATTGTGGACCGAGTTGGACCAGACCAAGGTGTGGTCGGTCACCCGCCACAACCGGATCGACCGATCATAGCCCGCAGTGGCCAGCCAACGTCCATCGGCCGACAACACGGCATCCTGCACGGCATCCCGATGCCCCTCGAAACGGGCCAGTCGGCGGCCCGTGGCCACCGACCACAGCTCGGCCACCCCATCCAGACCCGTGATCCCCGCTGCGACCACCAGAGTGTCCCCATCGGCAGAGAATTGCAGCGCATTGACCTTGCCCGAAATGCCGTCGATCACCCGACGCTGCCGCCGACCCGAAGGGTCACGAAACTCCACCCGACCGGCCGTACCCAAGGCCAGGGTCCGGCCATCGGGCGAAAACTCGGCCGCGGTCCAAGGGCGGGCCACACCCGCACCTGTGGGCACTTCGGGCACCACGAGCTCCTTCAAGATCGAGGCGTCGTTCCGGGGTCCGGGAGCGCCATCGGTGATCCACGCTCGCAAGAGCGCCACGTCGGCCGCAGGCACTCTGGGCTGATCCTTCGGCGGCATCGCGGGTTTGGCCCGTCCTTCAATGAGTCGGATCAACAGCGAACCCTCGGGATCTCCCGGCTTCACGGTCGCCCCTTGGTCGCCGCCTCGGTTGAGGGTGGCGAAGGTCTCCACCGAGAACTCTCCTTCGCGATCCACGTCATTGTGACACCCCGCACACTGCGTGCGCAAAATCGGAGCGATGTCGCGTTCATAGACCCAGGTGCGGGTCGCGGCCGAAGCCACACACACGGACAACAGGCTGGCGATGAGCCACCGTATTCCGGCCGGCTGACGAACCATCCCGCGGGCGTTGAGGGGTCTCATGGTCAGTGCTGGAAGAGAAATTCGCGGCTGGTGAGGATGGACCAGAAGAGATCTTCGGCCACCGACACTCGTTGTTCAGGCCCGGCCTCTTGGAACATCCGGAGGAAAGTGGCTCGCTCGCCCTCTCGAGGAGCCCGGGACAGCGCCAGAGAATAGGCCTCGGTGATGAGGCGATCGGCATCAACTCCCTCGCGCAAGAGACGGGTCAGCCGCCCTTCGGGAGACGCGAGCTTGTCGTTGACCGTCGAGCCGTTCGACAGGTGCAGTGCCTGGACCAGGCTCGGCTGGTTGGACCGCTCGCACTCGCAGGTGATCTCGCGCTGGTTCCGTCCGAAGGTCTTGAGGAAGTACGATGTCACCGACGCGTCATACAGCTGAACCGAGCGGGGACTGTTGGTGTAGAAGGCGGTCTTCTCGGTGGAACCGTCGCTCAGGGTCAGTTCCGTGAAGCGATCCCGGATACCGGTGACATCGGCGATGGCATCGTGCAGCACCTCGGCCGACAACCGCCGCGGAAAATACCGGGAATAGTGCCTCCGGTCCTCCCGATTGCCGGGCAGGATCTCGGACGAACGCCGGTAGGTCTGCGACACGAGGATCTCACGCATCAGCGACTTGAGATCGAACCGATGGCTCACCAGGTGAGCGGACAGAGCGGCCAGCAGTCGCTCGTTGGAGGCGGGATTGGACACCCGCAGATCGTCCACCGACTCCACCAAGCCCACCCCCAGGTAATGGGCCCAGATGCGGTTGGCGATGGCCCGGGCGAAGTAGGGGTTGGAGGGCGAGGTCAGCCAATCGGCCAGCACCTCGCGACGGTCCCGAGGGTCGTCCACCGACATGGCCGGGGCATCCAGCGGAGCCGGAGGTTGGGCCCGGCCGGTCCGCGGCTGGATCAGATCTCCGGAGGCCTCCACGTAGAGCTGCCGTTGGCCGTCGCCATTGCGCGGATCACCACCCCACCCCTTGGCCCGGACCCGGGAGAACAGATTGGCGAACTGGTAATACTGGTCGTTGGTCCACTTCTCGAGCGGGTGATTGTGGCAGCGGGCACAGTTGATGGAGAGCGACAGGAAGGCCTGGCTGACGTTCTCGGCCATGGACTCCGGATCCTGATGGATGGCGAAGAAGTTCGACTCCCCCTCCTCCACCGAGGATCCCTTGGCCGTGACCACCTGCCGCACGAACCGATCCCAAGGGGTGTTGTCGGCCACCCGGTCCCGGATCCAGCCATAGTAGGATTTCACCGCCGCCGGCCGCAGTCGCGCACCACTGACGAGCAGCACGTCCGACCACTTGTAGGCCCAGAAATCGACGTACTCCGGCGCGGCCAGGAGCCGGTCGGCCAGGCGGGCATGCTTGTCGGACGCAGGATCGGCGACGAACGCCCGGACCTCGGCCGGCGTGGGCAACCGACCCAGAGTGTCGAGCGAGGCCCGACGGATGAAGGTGGCGTCGTCGGCCGGCGGCGACGGCTGCAGATGCAATCGCTTCCAGTGATCGACCACCGGACCATCGACTATGCTCGACCGCGGAAGGGCGGCATAGACCGAGTCGGGAACCTCGCCGGCGTAGGGCGAGGTGATGCGTGCGATGACAATCCGGGACGAATACCAAGCGGTGACGGCCCCTTCTCCCGGGCCGATCACGGTGACCTTCCCGGTGCCATCCACCGAGGCCACGGTCTCATCGGTGGCGGTGAACTTGGCCCAGCGCGTGACGTCCCGCTCTCGACCGTCGCTGAAGCGGGCCTTCACGGTGAGGTTCAGGGTCTGCCCCACGCGCACGGAGCGTTCTCCGGGATCGACGACCAGATCGCGCAACTCGGGCTCACCCGGCTTGGGACCGGGGGCTCCCTGGGCGATCCAGCGCGCCAGCGTGCGGTAATCGTCGGAATCGACCTCTAGTCGCTTGCCTCCCTGATGACGGACCGCACTGGTGGGCTTGGTCAGCAACAAGCTCAGTCCCGGTTGGGCCGACTCGACCCGCCGCCCTTGGGCCTCGCGCGTGATGGCCAGATGGTCGGCCTCGGGATTGTAGCCGAAGAGCGACAATCGGAACCCACCCTTGCCTGCCATGGCTCCGTGACACCCCCCGCTGTTGCAGTGGGCCTTCGACAGGATGGGTACGATGTCGTTGCGGAAGGACACCGGCGGCTCGGAGGCCGAACCCGCCAGCAGTTGGGCTGTCATCGACGTGATCACCCAAAGAAGGCAAGCCCCACGCGAACAAATGCCGTGTGCCAGAAGCGTCAGGACATTCAAGAAGGCTCTCATGTGAACAGTTCGCGGATGGGTTCAGTGCCAAGGTCCGTCAGCGTGAACGGTCGCCCGCCCGGGCCAGGCAAATGGGAGGCATGGTTGAGCCCCAACGAATGGAAGATAGTGGCCACGATGTCGCCGGGTTTCACCGGACGTTCTGCCGGAAATCCGCCGATGGGATCGCTCGCCCCCACCACACGCCCGCCCTTCACGCCGCCCCCGGCGAAGTAGGCGGTGAAGCACTGCGGCCAATGGTCTCGACCCCCGGCCGGGTTGATCTTCGGGGTGCGGCCGAACTCGGAGAGGTTGGCGACCAGGGTGTCGTCGAGCAGGCCGCGCTGAGCGAGGTCTTCGATGAGCGCGCTGTAGGCCTGATCGTACATCGGGCACACGATGTCCTTCATGCCGGCGATGGACGTGAACGGCTTGGACCCGTGGATGTCCCAGGTGATCTCGTCGAAGACGGTCAGGAAGGTGTTGATGGTCACGAAGCGCACCCCGCTCTCCACCAAACGCCGGGCCAGCAGGCAGCACTGACCGAACCGGTTCATGCCGTAGCGTTCGCGCACCTTCAGGGGTTCTCGCGTCAGGTCGAAGGCCTCGCGAGCCTTCTGACTGGTCATGATGCGGAAGGCCGCATGGAAGTTCTCATCCATCAGGCGGGCGTCCTCACTGGCCTCGAACTGGGCCACCGACGACTCGACGATGTCGCGCATCTTGCGGCGGCGTTCCAGGCGATGCGCCCCGATCTGATCGGGCGGCAGCAGGTCCGGCACCTTGAAGTCCTTCTGCGACGGATCGGCCATCAACGCGAAGGGATCGTGGGCCTTTCCCAGGAACCCTCCGGCCTGACCATTGGGCAAATTCCCACCGCCGCGCCCCATCAACTGCGGCAGCACCACGAAGGGCGGCAAGTCGGTGCGACGCCCCTTGAGGTGCGACAACACGGCCCCCGCATGCGGCGTTTGGATACCGCCGGTGAATCGCCGACCGGTTTGCATCATCTGCCAACCTGCGTCGTGCACCGCCGCTCCATCGTGGTGGCAAGACCGCACCAGCGAAAACTTGTCGGCGATGGCCGCATGGCGCGGCAGCAATTCGGAGATTTCGAAGGCGTTGGATTTCGTCCGGATGGGCTTGAACGGCCCGCGAATCTCGGACGGCGCATCCGGCTTCATGTCCCATAGGTCGATGTGGCTTGGGCCTCCCAAGTTGAAGATCATGATGCACGAACGCCGGTCGTGCACAGGCTTCAACGAGGCCTCATCCTTGGCCTGCAGGTATTGCGGCAACGACAGGCCGATCGCCGCCAGCGACCCCACCTGCAGGAACTCCCTCCTCGAAACGCCCGGACCACACAGGCGCACTCGATCCCGGGGAGATTCTGCGAGGAAGTCGAACATGCCGGGACTGTGAACTGAATCGGCACATCCCCTCAAGGTGCAGATGCGTCGGTTGAACGATTCTCCAGCGTCGATGCACGGACCGGACCCGCGATCGCCGTGTACCGGGATCGACACCAAGTGGTCTTCGGACTGAACAAGTCCATCGAACACGGGTCGGGTGAACCGGGTTCCGGAACCATGTCGTGCCAACTCGAACTTGATGCCGGCGCACTGAAGCTCAGCAACGCCGGCATCGCCCTGTTTCAAGTGGCCGACGAACTCGACAACGCCCGTCGCTTCAACCTGCCCACCGTGCCCACCGTCCGCTGAACGGACGGCGTAGGGGCCGTCACTTCCGGCGAGCGGTCCACGCGCGGCTGACGGCGTTGCCGTCCATCGTGGTCTCGGTCTTTCCTTCGATCTTCCCGTTCACGAGCTTGCCGGACATAGAATACACCATGGTGCTGCCATCGGGACGGTCGCGCCGCATCGTCCAGGTCAGCGTGTCGCCCTGAACCTTGCCGTCGGTCACCTCCAGGAACTTGCCCGCCTCTCGGCCCCGGACCATTTGTCCCATGAGCCGCGTCCCGTCCTGCTTCAGGGTCATCGGCAAGTCCACCGGTTGATCATCGGGTCCCGGAATGGTCAGCACCCACTCCCCGGAAACATCGCTGCCCGAGGCGACACCGGCCTGAACCGGCGACTCGCCGAGCATCTGAGCCACCTGGGCTTCGATGGAGTCGGCCCAAATCTGGTAGCCCTTCTTCGAGAGATGCAGGTAATCGGGCATCAACTCGCGGGGCATGGTGCCGTCGTCGTTGAGGAACTTGTGGCCGAAATCGGCCCAGAACACGGTCTTGTCGTCGGCGACCCGGCGCAGCACCTGGTTGATCTGAGCCAGTTTGCCGCGCTGCGCGCTGAAGTTCTCGGCCCTCGGGAAAATGGCCACCAACAGGACCTTCGTTCCCGGGAGTTTCGCCTTCAGCTTCTCCACGATGGCCCGGACGCCATCCACGATCTGTTCGGGGCTGTTGTCCTCGCCGTTGGAGTTGTTGGTACCGATCATCACCACCGCCGCCTTGGGGTTGAGACCGGCGAGGTTGCCATTGTCGAGCCGCCAGAGCACGTGCTGGGTGCGATCGCCCCCGATGCCCAGGTTGATGGCGTTGCGGTGGGCGTAGTGCTTGGCCCAGACTTCCTTGCCCTCGCCTTCCCAGCCTTGGGTGATGGAGTCGCCGATGAAGATCAACTGGGCCTTGGAGCCCACCGAGGCGACGGTGGCATTGAAGGCCGCTTGCCGATCCACCCACCCCTTGTCGGTGCGCGGAGCGGGTTCGATGGCGGAATGGGCGAAGGCGGAGGCAAGACCCAGGTGCAATCCGAGGACGAGGGCAGCCAGGCCCGGCGAGGCGAAGGGCGAGTTCATGGGATGCGCAGACCCTGCGGTATCCATCCCGAAGGGCGAGGATTTTCTCGAAAGCACCGACGGCTCAAAGCCTCGACGCCCCGAAGCCCCCGCCCTGGCGGTTTCTCCGCCGATCACCGCCCACCAAAGCAGTACAACCCACCCTCGGTGCGCAGATAGACTTTACCCGCCGAAATCGCCGGGGTGGCCAGCGTGTCCTCGTTCAGCTCGTTGCGCGACAGCACCTCGAACTTCGGCGAGGCCGCCGCCACCACGGTGTTGCCCCGGCCGCTGGTGAAATACACGCGTCCTGCGGCCGCCACCGGCGACACCTTCACGTTTTCGGTGAAGAGGCGCTCCTGCCAGAGGGCTTCGCCCGTCTTCAGGTTCAGGCACGAGGCCATGCCGTCATCGCGGATCGAGAACAAATGCCCTCCGATAATCACCGGCGTGGGGCAATCGGCCGAATACCGCGTGGATTTCCACAGCGAATGGGTCGTGGTGATGTCGCCACGGCCACCGGCCTTGATGCCCACGGTGTATCCCCGGTTCTGGAAACCCGAGGCCACCGCCACCACCACGCCCTCGCCCGCGGTGGGACCGGCGATGGTCCGGCCGTAGGGATGAGGCACATCCAGGCCAGTCACACTCCAAACTACGTCGCCATTGGACGGGTTGTAGGCGTTGAGCACTTCGGCTCCGGCCACCACCACTTCCAGCTTACCCCCATGGCGATGGAACACCGGGGTCGAATAGGAATCCTTGCCCTCTTCGCGAGCCGCATTCGAACGATCCTTCTTCCACAGGTCCTTGCCGGTCTTGGCATCGACCGCCAGCACGTAGGAGTCGGCCCCCTGATGCATGCGTACGACGAACAGTCGATTCCCATCCAGCATCGGTGACGAGCCATAGCCGTGGTTGGTCTTCAGCGGCCCGAATTCCTTCACCAGATTCCGCTGCCACACGATGCGGCCCTCGGCATTCACACACGCGAGGTCGCCGGTGCCGAAGAGCACCCACACCTGCCGCCCGTCGGACACGGCCGTGGGGGTGGCCATGTTGTGCAGTTCGTGGGCATGCAGCTTGCCGCGGGCGATTTCGGTGTCCCAGACCCGCGCCCCGGTTTCCCGATCGAAGGCCAGCAGGTGCAGGCCCTGGTCGGGAGTCTGGGTCGTCAGGTAGACCCGCTTGCCGACCACGATGGGCGACGAGGCTCCGCGGCCCGGCACCGTGACCTTCCAGGCGAGATTCTTCTCCTTCGACCAGGCCACAGGAACCGTCTTCTCCGGACTGATACCCAGCCCATCAACCCCACGCCAACACGCCCAATCGGCGGCCGAAACGGCCAGGGCACAGCACAACGACGACACGGCAACGGCCTGGAGAGGGCGAAAAACACTCATGGGATTCGCGCCAAGGCTAGGACCTCGGCCTTCCGGGATCCAGCGCGCAGTACCGCGCCGGGGTCGTTCGCCATGATCACCGTCGTAAGCACCGCTTTCCGAGCCCCGCTGATCGCGGCCGAGGCCTCTCGAATCTTAGTATCCCACCTCCCCACCCGAGGGGGCTGGAGTCACGAGGGCCTACCTCACTTCGGCCGCTGGGCCAGCGCGGTGCGGATGATCTTGAGGACCGACTCGCGTTCGGCGCCGGAGATCGGAAGGCGCGGCTCGCGGACCCACTCCTGGGCGAGACCGGTTTCCTGGCACAGCAGCTTGATGTACTGCACAAAATGCACGTGCGTATCGAGCTTCATCAGCGGTTGCGACCAGCGATACAGCGCGCGCGCCGCATCCCATTGACCAGCCTTGGCCAGATCCCACAATTGCTGATTCTCCTTCGGGAAGGCGATGCCGCTGCCGGCCACCCAGCCGTCGATACCCAGGATGGCCGACTCCAGGAACAGGTCATCGACACCCGTGAAGATCTGGTACCGATCGCCCACCTGATTGCGCAACTCGGTGATGCGCCGGGTGTTGGCGCTGCTCTCCTTGATGGCCACCAAGTTGGGGATGTCGGCCAACTGGGCGAACATCTCCGGGGTGACATCGGCGTGATACCCCACCGGATTGTTGTAGAGCATCCACGGCAGCGGAGTCGCCGCCGCCAGCGACCGGAACCAATGCAGCAACTCGGCCGGATCGGCCTTGTAGACCATGGGCGGCATCACCATGAACCCTGAGATCCCCAAGGCGGCACAATCGCGCATGTAGGTGGCGGCCGCTTGCAGGCTCATTTCGGCGACACCGCTCAACACCGGCACCCGACCCTTCGCCGTCTCCAGTGCACAGCGGACCACCGCCCGTTTTTCCTCGGGTTTCAGGCATTGGTTCTCGCCCAGCGATCCGCACACCACCAGGCCCGACACCCCGGACTGGATCAGCACCTCGAAATGACGCGCCGTCGCGTCGAGGTCGACCGATTGGTCGGCGTGCATGTGGGTGATGGCTGCGGGAAAGACTCCGGTCCAACGGGGGTGGCTCATGGCGTTCTCTTGAGTTCGGCACTGGGCCTGGAGGCGGTCTGACCCCGCATCTTCGCGGCAGAACAGCGTCTTCAGGCATCGCCCCAATGGGGCTGAAGGCGCAACCTACCGTCCGGGTTTCCGGCGGGTCAACGCACCGTTTGCCCGATGGCCACAGTGCCACCCGGCGCCTTGATTCGCCTGACTATCGGATCGCCTCTCCAGTGCCAATCCGCCCTTGAACCGCATCGCGTTGTGACGGGAGGCTTCACCCCGAACGCTATGCACCTTCCCCGGCACAGGCCGTGGCCTCTGATCGTCCTGATCCTGCTCGGGTGTGTCATCGGGCATCCACGACTCGCCGCGGATGAGGCCACCTTCTTCCGGGCGATCAATCTCAACGGCCCCGCCACTCGGATCGACGGTCATGACTGGGAGGCAGAGACGACCACGAACCTCGTCCTCAGCGGGAAACGTTTCGAGAACCAGCAGGTGCCGCTGCGGCCGGCCACCGATCCATCGCGGAGCCGGATGATCCGCAGCAGTCGCTGGGGCAGTCGGGTGGATGTCAGCCTGACTTCGGTGCCGCCCGGGACCTTCCAAGTCTTCGCCTATGTCTGGGAGGACAATCACAGTGAGCAGTTCGATCTGCTGCTCAACGGTCGGGTGGTCGCCGAGAAATTCCACAGCGGTGCCGCAGGCTCCTGGCAGCGGTTGGGGCCGTGGCCCCTCCGCCTCGAAGGCACCAACACGCAAATCACCTTGTCGGCGCAGGGGCCCGGCCATGGCGCGGCCAATTTGTCCGGCATCGAGGTGTGGTTGGGATCGGGAGCGGTTCCATCTCCGGAAGCGCCCCGCTTCGCCGGCACCCCTTCGGCCGGGCAGGCGGCATTCTTCGAGAGCCGCATCCGCCCGGTCTTGGTCGAACACTGCTACGAATGCCACAGCGCGCAGTCCGCGAAGCTCAAGGGGGGCCTGCTGCTGGATTCGAGGGCCGGCGTGATCCGTGGCGGGGACAGCGGACCGATCATCGCCCCGGGTGACCCCGAGGCCAGTCTGTTGATCCGGGCGGTGCAGCGCACCGATCCCGCCCTCACCATGCCGCCGAAACAATCGCTGCCGCCCCAGGCGATCGAAGATCTGATCGCATGGGTGCGCATGGGCGCCCCGGACCCGAGAACCGAGGACACGGTCGCCCAACAAGGTGCGCGGTCGTCGATCGACTGGAACCGTGCCCGCGAGTGGTGGTCGTTCCGACCCGTGTTGGATCCGCCGTTGCCGAAGCTTCGGAATCCGTCCTGGCCGGCCAACGGCATCGACACCTTCATCCTGGCCCGATTGGAGTCCGCCGGTCTCGAGCCCACTCCGGATGCGGATCGCCGGACACTGATCCGAAGGATGAGTTTCGATCTCCTCGGCCTGCCTCCGGACCCTGCCGAGGTCGACGCCTTCGTGAACGATCCTTCACCGGACGCCGTGTCGCGGGTGGTGGACCGATTCCTCGACTCTCCGAGATACGGCGAGCGTTGGGGGCGGCACTGGCTCGATGTGGTCCGCTATGCCGACACGGCGGGCGACAATTCCGATTTCCCCGTGCCGCAACTCCACCAGTACCGGGACTGGGTCATCCGGTCCTTCAACCAGGACCTGTCCTTCCACCAATTCGTCCGGGAACAGATCGCGGGCGATCTCCTCGAGAACACCGACCCGGAACAGCGATTCTCGCGAATCATCGCCACCGGCTACCTGGCCAACGCGCGGCGGTTCGGCTCACGGGTCGACGATTATCCATGGCACCTGACCATCGAAGACACGCTCGACAACCTCGGGCGGAGCTTCCTGGGTCTGTCGCTCAACTGCGCGCGGTGCCATGACCACAAATTCGACCCGATCCCCACCGCCGACTACTACGCGCTCTACGGGATCTTCAACAGCACCCGATACCCCTGGCCCGGAATCGAACTGGAACAGCGCCAGCGGGACCTCATCCCGTTGGTCACCCCGGAGACGCTGCCCGAGTACCATACCCGGACGTCGGCACGACGGACCGAGAGGGAACAACTGCAGAAACGGCTCGAACAGGCACGGGCCTCGTTGAAGTCGTCCGCCGCCGCCGGAAAGGCGCAGGCGGAGAAACACGTTCGGGATGCCGAACAGGCTCTGCAGGACCATTCCAGGCAGGCTCCATTGGCCCGGATGGCCTATGCCGTCACGGAGTCCCAGCGCACGGGGGATGCGGTCATCCAGATCAAGGGCGATCCGGCCCGGCCCGGGGCGACGGTGCCTCGACGATTCCTCCAGGTGCTGGGCGGAGCCCCGCTGCCGGCCGGCGGGACCGGCAGCGGCCGTCGCGAACTGGCGGGTTGGATCACCGACCGCGGCAACCCGCTGATCGACCGGGTCTGGGTCAACCGCGTCTGGCAGCATCACTTCGGTCGGGGGTTGGTACCCTCACCCAACGACTTCGGCCGCCAAGGGCGTCCGCCGAGCCATCCCGAACTCCTGGACTGGCTGGCCAGCCGGTTCCGGGAGTCCGATGGCTCGACCAAGGCCCTGCATCGGATGATCCTGCTCTCCAGGACCTACCGTCAGGGGAGTCTCCGCACGCCCGCTTCCGTCGAGAAGGATCCGGCCAATGAGCTGCTCGGCGCATTCCCGAGGCGTCGGCTCGATGCCGAGGCGCTCCGGGATACGCTGCTGCTTCTCGGGGAATCCCTCGACCTGTCCCCGGCCGGAGCGCACCCCTTCCCACCGGAAAGCGAGTGGAAGTTCACCCAGCATCACCCGTTCCGCGCCCTCTACGAGTCGTCTCATCGCAGCGTCTTCCTCATGACCCAGCGCATCCAGCGGCACCCCTTCCTCGCCGTGTTCGATGGCGCCGATCCCTCGACGAGCACCGCGGCCCGGCTCACCAGCACCACCCCGGTGCAGGCCCTATTCCTGCTCAACGACCCCCTGGTTCACGCCCAGTCGGAACGTTTCGGCCGACGCATCCTCCGCTCGGGCGGCACCCACCCCGAGCGCATCGGCCGAGCCTACCTGTGGGCGTTGTCCCGATGGCCCGACGCCCAGGAGGTGTCCATGGCCGAGGGGTTCCTCAAGGAGGCGATGACCCGCGATGGGGGAGCCGACCCCGAGCATCCGGCCGCCTGGAACTCGCTGGCTCGGGCCTTGATGCGCCTCAACGAGTTCGTATACCTCGACTGAACCGCCGTCCCCATGCCCACCACCCCCCGCGGAATCACCCGTCGCGCTTCGCTCCGTTCCCTGGTCGGAGGCTCCTTGCTGTTGCCGGGCATCGTCTCCGATCTCTTGGCCTCGCAGGAGAACCATCCATCGACCCAAGAACTCGGCGACCCCCTGGCCGCACGCGCGCCGCATTTCCCGACCCGGGCCCAACGGGTCATCTTCATCTTCTCCAACGGCGGCGTGTCCCACATGGACACCTTCGATTACAAACCGCGGCTTTTCGCCGCCGACGGCAAGACCCTCGGCGTGGGCGGTGGCCTCTCCAACCAGCAGCGTCGGTTGCTCAGGCCGGGATGGGAGTTCCGGCCCGGCGGACGATGCGGCACCCTCGTCAGCGACCTGTTTCCCCACCTGAGGGATTGCATGGATGAGATCTGCCTCATCCGCTCGATGAAATCCGACGACAACGAGCACTATCAGGCCACCCTCGGCATCCACACCGGATCGTTCTTCTTCTCGCGACCCAGCCTCGGATCCTGGGTCAGCTACGGGCTGGGCACCCTGAACCAGAACCTGCCCTCGTTCGTGGTCATCTCCGCGGGCTCCCCGTACGCCGGCACCCAGATCTTCAACAACGACTTCCTGCCGGCCTACCACCAGGGTGTCCGCGTGATCCCCGGCCGCGAACCGATCGCCAACCTCGATCGCCGATCGGCCCGGGCCGGCACCCAGGAACTCGAACTCGGATTGGCCGAGGCCCTCAACCGGAGACACCTCCAGGCTCGCGGACTCGACACGGAACTGGCGGCCCGGATCCGAAGCTTCGAGACCGCCTTCCACATGCAGACCGAGGCTCGCGACGTGTTCGACCTGTCCCGGGAATCCGATGCGACGCTGGACCTCTACGGGCTCAAACGCGGACAGACCGACGGCTTCGGGTGGCCCTGCCTGGTGGCCCGCCGACTGGCCGAGCGCGGGGTCCGCTTCATCGAACTGGTCGACGGCTCCTCGTCGCACAACTGGGACCAGCACGGCGACATGGCCGAGCACGCCCAGCACGCCCGCAACATCGACCGCCCCATCGCCGGATTGCTCAGGGACCTGCGCCAGCGGGGCATGCTCGACGACACTCTGGTGGTCTGGACCACCGAATTCGGTCGGACCCCGGGTGTGGATGGCGACAAGGGGCGCGGACACCACAGCGCCTGTTTTTCATCCTGGATGGCCGGTGCCGGGGTGCGCGGCGGCACCACCTATGGCAGCACCGACGAACTCGGAGCGGCCGTGGCCGAGAACCGGGTGCACGTGCATGACTTCCACGCCACCCTGCTCCACCTGCTGGGCATGGATCACGAGCGCCTCACCTTCCGCCATGGTGGGCGCGACTACCGACTCACCGACGTTCACGGCAACGTGGTGCAGGGACTCCTGGCCTGAATCCCCAAGCACTTGCACCGGCAGCGCGAGTCGTCCCCTCGTCTCGAACGATTGCCCTTGGGGGGCACAAACCCCCTTTCCTTTTGTCGGGGATGCGTTAGCGATCCCATTCCGTGAACGAGACGACTCCCGATCCGAGCCCGAAGGGCGGCACCACATCCGACGCTCAGTCCGGCCATGGCGTCACCTCTCACCGGAGGAAACCGGGGTTCCCTTGGTTTCCCGTGGTCACTCTCGCGTTGATTGCGGCAGCCATCGCCGGGGTGCGGTGGCAACCGGAACTGGAGCGCAACCTCCGGGCCTGGGCGACGGCGGCTCTGGCACTCCTCGGGGCCTTGTTGCTGCTGATCTGGTTCCTCGCCTCGTCCCGGTTCCGCCCGCGGACCCGGCTGGTCGGACTCGCCGGAATCCTTGTCTGCGGACTGGCCCTGAAGTGGTCGCTGCGGTTGGACGGCACTCTCGATGGCACAGGCCTCCCCCGATGGGTGTGGCGCGGCAGCGTCCGTGGCGCCGCAGCCGTGGCCCAGTCCGAAGGCAGGAACACCCCAACCGCCGCGACGACGACGACCTCCGCCCGGGATCCTCGATCCACCCCACTGCGCGGCCTCGAAGACGTGCCGCAGTTCCTCGGCCCCGATCGATCCGGAATTCTCCCCACGTCCCGCTTCTCGGCCGACTGGAACACCCAAGCCCCCCGCGAACTCTGGCGTCGACCCATCGGGCTCGGGTGGTCCGCCTTCGCCGTGGTGGGCGGACGTGCCTGGACCCAGGAGCAAACCGGCGACGACGAACAGGTCACCTGCATCGACGTGGCCACGGGCCGAACCCTCTGGAGCCACGCCGAGCGGACGCGCTTCTCGGAATGGCAGGGCGGCGACGGCCCCCGTGCCACCCCCACGATCCACGAAGGCCGTGTCTATGCATTCGGTGCCACCGGCCTGCTGCTCTGCCTGGAGGCCGCAGACGGGCGCCCGGTGTGGAAGCGTTCGGTGCTGGAGGAGAACGGCTTGGGCAACATCACCTGGGGCACCAGCGCCTCACCGCTTCTCGTGGACGACCTCGTGGTGGTGACCGGCGGGCGGGGTTCCGGCGCGGTCCTGTTCGCGTATCGGAAGGCCGACGGCGCCCCGGCCTGGAAAGCGGGCTCAGGCGATGCGAGTTACGCCTCCCCGATCCTCGCCACCCTCGCAGGCCGTCGCATGATCCTCTCCAACAACGCGGCCAGCCTCATGGCGCACGATCCGGCGACCGGGCGTCTGCTCTTCGAGCATCCCTGGGGCGGTGCGAAGTGGCCGAAGGCGTCGCAACCCGTGGTGCTGCCGGGCGACCGGGTCTTCGTGTCGGCGGGCTACGGCATGGGTTGCCAGATCCTCCAGGTGACGGCGGGTGAGCCCGGGACTACCGGCGGTAGCGGAACGCTGCGGGCCGAAACGGCGTGGAAGGGCCTCACCCTGAAAACCCAGTTCAACAGCCCGGGACTGAAGGATGGATTCCTGTACGGTCTCGACGACGGACTGCTGGCCTGCGTCGATGCCAACACCGGTCGGCGCGTGTGGAAAGACGGCCGGTTCGGTTCCGGACAGACCCTGATCGTGGGCGACGTGATCGTGGTGCAGAACGAGAACGGCACGGTGCACGCCTGCGCCGCCAGCCCAGAGGGCTTCCGCGAATTCGGGCGGATTGCGGCCTTGTCGTCCAAGACCTGGAACCACCCCACAGTGGCCGGCCGATACCTTCTGGTGCGCAACGACCGCGAGGCCACCTGTTGGGAACTGCCCGCCGCCTCCGGCTCCCGTTAAATCTTCCGCGCTTGTTGTGAGGACTGAATCTCCGAGCCACCTCGGAGCAGGGGTGCTTTTGGGGAACGCGCCATCCCCATCAGCCCCTCCTCACCGTCCCTGCTGGCGGATGAACCGCAGGAGCAGGGGGAACGCCGGATCGGCCATTTGGCCGTGGTCGTAGCCTTGGAGCTCGAGCAAGTCCACGGAGGGATGCCCCACTTCCTTGAGCATGCGCCAGAAGTAGGCGCTCTCTTCGTAACGGCCGAGAAGTTCGCGGTTGCGGTCGCCGCTGATCAGCAGCATCGGCGGGGCGTCCTTGCGCACATGGGACACGGGCGCCAGGTCGTCGATCAGGGGCCGGGTGCGGGCCATACCCCGCTCTTCACGGATGGTGAAGTGGGTGATGGATTGGCCGCTGAAGGGCACCAGTCCGGCGATGCGATCGGGGTCCACCCCGTGGACGGCCAACCACCGGCGATCCAACGTCACCAGGCTGGCCAGGTATCCTCCGGCCGAGTGACCGGAGAGGAAGATCCGATTCGTGTCGCCCCCGTAGCGGGCGAGGTTCTTGAAGGTCCACGCCACGGCCGCAGCGGCGTCTTCGATGTAGGCCGGGGCCTTGGCCTTGGGGCTCAGGCGATAGTCCACCGCCACCACGGTGATCCCCTGCCCCTTCAGGGCCGATGGGATGGACCGATTGCCTCCGGTCAGACCGCCGCCATGGAACCAGACCACCGTCGCGCAAGGGGCACCGCCCAGCGGGTGATACACGTCGAGTTTGCACCGTTCCCGGGCGTAGGCATCGGGCTCGGATTCCGGTCGATACGATACCCCGGCCTCGGTCTGGTAGCCGGTTGAAACCGCCGGCGATGACGCACCGGCCGAAGTCGGGTCTGCAGGCCGGCCTGGGGTTTGCCCTGCAACCGAGAGGCACGCCACCCACGCGGCGAACCCCCAGATCACCGCGAGCCGGTTCAGCGTCTTCAGGCCTGTCGTGGCGGAGTGATGGGGGCTTGATGCATTCATGGGGATCTCAAACAAGGGAACCGACCGATCACTTCACCGGCACATCCACGGTCTCCACCGACAAGCGCCAATCGGCGAAGTCGGCAGCGGTTTGCAACACGACCACGGTGGCGAAGGTGAATCCATTGCCCTGACCATACACGCTGTCGGGCGACACATTGAGGGTCCACACCGAGCCGTCGCGAATGGCCCGCGATGCCCCGGACTCCAACGCCGCAACATCGAAACGATCACCGGGTGGTTCGGCCGCTTCCTGCCAATGACGGAAGGCACCCCGACTGGCCACCAACCGACGCATGATGTGGTTGGGCATGCCCGAGTGCTGGTGTGCCCGGATCACGCCCCGAACCCGCACGGTCGAGGCACTCTGGATTTGAAGGATCTGGGTGACCGCCGTCTTCCCGTAGATGCTGGCCCGCTCGGGATTGTTGGCGAAGGCGGTCTCGGCCGAGAACACCGTGAAGTCGTTCCACATGAAGCCAATCACCGACGGGCTGATGGGCGATTGCGGTTGGAAATCACGGAACCACTTCGCCGCCTCAGCCCCGGCCGCGGCATCGCTCTGAGCCCAGGCCGGCTGGGTGGCCAGGTAGGCCTTTTGGCGCAATTCGACAATACGCTGGAATGCATTCGTCCGCTCCGACTGGAGCAGCGGACGGGGATCGAATCCGGGTTCCATGCCGCCATGGCAGAGTTGCAGGACGTTGGTGCCGGTCCCCAGGTACACCGCCGCCGGAAGGAAATCGTGGAATCGCACCACCTTGGCCGCATCAAAGTCGGCGCCGTATTTGGCCTGTCCCTCCGCCAGGAATCCGTAGCGGGCCACCAGCGAGACGTCCTCGTGATTGCCTCGCACCAGCAAGACCCGCTCGGGGTTGGCCACCTGCAAGCGCAGCAGCGTGTAGATCACCTCGATCCCGTGGACTCCTCGGTCGGTGTAATCCCCCAGAAAAATCATGTAAAACCGAGGATCGGTGATCCGGAACCCCTGCATGAGGCCCTTCTCCTGGAGGCGACCGATCACCGCCAAGAGGGAATGGATGTCGCCATGAAGATCGCCCTGGAGCAGCACCTTGGATCCGGGCGGTACCAGGTGCTTTTGCACGAAGGGCTCGAACGGCGTCCGTGAGCGGCCATGCCAACTGCGAGTGATGTCGAAAAAGCCCGGGCTCGGAAACGCCCCGACCCAAGCAGAAGGCCCACTCATCGGCCCATTCGTAGCGCTGGCGAAATGGGCGTCGAGCACCGCGGAGATCGATTCGAACCGAGGCAACGGCAGCCGTTCGCGCGGCGCCATGCGGCCACCGAGCACGCGGTTGTGGGGTAGGCGGGCACAGGCTTGTCGCCACGCCTCGAAGTCCGGCATCACCTCGGCGGCCGTGATCCGGGCCGCACCTACGAGAGAGCCTACCACGAGCAGCGGAAGCAGGGTCTTCATGCGGAGCAGTCGGTCGACACCCCGCTGAACCCAGACCTGGGCGCAGTGCACGAACCGCATCGGATACTCGCTGACCGGGCCTTCAATCCACATAGGCAAATTCATTCAAATTGAGCATCGCCCGACACAACTCGGGCAGGCTGCGCCGCTCGAGCAATTTCAGGCAGGCATCCCGTTCCGCGGGTCTCGGCTCCCGTTGCAGGGTGATGCGGAACACCTCGCGGACCTGCGCCCGGGGCTCGCCCCCGACCGACTGGCGCACGCGCCGGGCCAGGTCCTGGGTCGCCTCCACCGCCAGGGGCGAATGCAGCAACGACAAGGCCTGGGGTGCCACGGTCGATCCGGTACGCCGGGCGCACGACATGGAGTTCTCCGGCAGGTCGAAGGTCTCCATGAACGGCACCCGGACCGTGCGCTTCTGGACCAGGAACACGCTGCGCACCGATTGGCGCTCCCTGGCCGACGGATACCAGCCCTTGGTCCGGGTGGCATTGTCATCGAGAACGGCGGGATTGGCCTGAAGGATCTCGGCCGGCAGGTCCGGCCAGACCGGAGGCCCCCCGGGGATGAGTTGCAGCGAACCCGACGCCGCGAGGATCGCATCCCGCAACTGTTCGGCCGAGAGGCGGCGCGGCGTTCTCGCGAAGCCGCCTTCCGTGGTAGCGATGTCGTTCGCCGTCACCGCCTGACGGTAGGCCGCGCTGAGCACGATGAGGCGATGCAGGCGTTTGACCGACCAACCGCCGCGCATGAACTCCGCGGCCAGACCGTCGAGCAACTCCGGATGGCTGGGCCGGCTTCCGGCGAGGCCGAAATCATTCGGGGTCTCCACGAGCCCCTGACCGAAGTGCTGCTGCCAGATGCGGTTGACGAAGACCCTGGCGGTGAGCGGGTTCTCCGGAGAGGCGATCCAACGCGCCAGGGCCCGTCGGCGGCCCAGCGTCTTGGCATGGGGCGGCCGGGAGATCTCGGCCGGATTGGGGTCGAGGACCGACAGGAAACCCGGCATTACCGGTGCACCGGGTCGCTTGTGGTCTCCCGCCACCAGGATCCGTGTTTCTCGCGGAGCCCCTTCCTGATCGGTCATCAGCAGGCCGGTGGTGAACTCACGGCGCCGACCGGCCAGTTGCGCCTTCTGCCGATCGAGCTCGGCCTGGCGGCTCTTGGCCTCACCCTCCAGCCGGGCCTTCAGGTCCGAATCCTTGGGCTCCACCTGCTTGCGCAGAGCCACCACGCGGGGCCGGAGCGCCTCGGGATGACGCTCGTCGGGAACCGCCAACCAAGCGCGTTCCTCGTCGGAGAGTTTGGCCCGGCGCTCGGCTCGAAGGCGCTCCCGATGGGGCTCCAGCAACGCCTGCTGCGCCTGCTCCAGGCGGAGTTGCTCGCCCTCCAACACCGCATTGTGCTCGCGGATCGCCGTCTGATCGTCTGCGAGGTCGATCGGGAGTTCGTCGGCGAATGTCACGCCCTCGAAGAACGCCCGCATCCGGAAATGATCGGCCTGCGACAAGGGGTCGAACTTGTGATCGTGGCAGCGGCAGCACGACAGCGTGAGTCCGAGGAAGGCACTGCCGGTGGTCTCGGTGAGGTCGGCCAAGAGCTCGGCCCGGCTGCGATCCTGCTCATTGAAGAGTCCGGCGGCGTTGTCATGCGGGCCCAGTCGCAGATAACCCGTGGCGATCAAGGCGTCCTGTTCCGCTGGATTCCTAGGAGCACCCTCGAGCAACTCATCGCCTGCCAACTGCTCCACGATGAACCGATCGAAGGGCTTGTCGGCATTGAAGGATCGGACCACGTAATCGCGGAACCGCCAGGCCTTGGGGCGGAACTCGTCCCAGTCGAAGCCATTGCTGTCGCTGTAGCGGACCACATCGAGCCACTGGCGCGCCTGATGCTCGCCATAGCGGGGCGAGGCGAGCAGACGATCGACACAGCGCTCATAGGCCTGCGAGGGGGAGCCCGTCCGTCCCTGGGCCTCCTGCAGGCATTCCCGCTCGAAGGCCTCCACGGCCTCCACCGTGGGGGGAAGCCCGGTCAGATCCAGGCTCAGGCGACGGATCAGGGTCCGAGGATCAGCCGGAGGCGGTGCGGTGCGAGTGCCCGAAGACACACCCGAGCGGAGCCAGGCGTCGAGAGGCGAGGTGGCTCCACCGACCGTTGAAGGCCCCGCGGCCGTCGGAGTTGCGGCGGGATCCCGCACGGGCCGCAGTGACCAGAGATCCAAACGCTGCCCGCCGAAGAGCCGCACGATGGGATTCCGCGGGTCTTCCCAGGCCTTGCCCACACGATCGGTGGGTGCCGCGTCGGCCCAGGCCCACAGCGACACCAGGCAACCCCAGATCGGGAGGATGCACCGGAGGGAAATCACGCCCGGCATTCTCGCTTCCCGATCGCCCGATTGTCCAAGTCAAAGCCGACCCCTTGCGGGCCGACCGATGCCGTGCCCATGGTGGGGCATGTTCGTGACGCCCCAGATGGGAACGCGGCGGCGCTTCCTCGGCGCGATGGGCACCGGTTTCGGTGCCCTGGCCTTCCAAGCGTTGGCGGGCCTGGAGGCGCGGGCCGCGGGCGCACGGACGACGCCCGATTCGCTGAACCCCTTCGCCCCCAGGCCGGCCCCGCGGCCTCCGAAGGCCAAGTCGGTGATCTTCCTGTTCCTCGTCGGGGGCCCCTCCCAGATCGACACGTTCGACCACAAGCCACTGCTCCAGAAACTCCACGGCCAACCGGTGCCCGACTCTTTCCGCAAAGCGGTGGAATCCACCCGCTTCGCCAACGTGTTCCACGGCTGCAAAGACGAGTTGATGGCCAGCCCGTTCTCGTGGTCGCAACATGGCCAATCCGGGCTCTGGGTCAGCAACCTGATGCCCGAGATCGCCCGGCATGCCGACGACTTGTGCGTGCTGCATTCGCTGCAGGCCGATTCCAACAACCATGCACCGGCGAGCTACCAGCTCCACACGGGCGACATCCGACCGGGCAAGGCGAGCCTCGGGTCATGGGTCACCTATGGGCTGGGCTCGGAGAACCGCGACCTGCCGGGCTACGTGACCCTTTTCGATGCCGGCCCTCTCGGGGGTGCGGCCAACTACTCCAACGGGTTCCTGCCGGCGGCCTTCCAGCCCACCCGCCTGCGCGATCGGGGAGTGCCGGTGTTGGACCTGCTGCCGCCGCCGGAGTTCGCCCCGGGCCAGCGGGATTCGCTGGACCTGATCCGCGACCTGAATCTGCAGCACCGCGATGCCCGACCGGCTTTCGCCGAATTCGAGGCGCGCATCGCCAGCTACGAATTGGCCTACCGGATGCAATCGGCGGCACTCGAGGTCGGTGAGGCCGACCGCGAGCCGGTGGGTCTGCGGCGGAGCTACGGCTTGGAGCACGCCGACCCGCGCACCCAGGCCTTCGGTCGCAAATGCCTGCTGGCCCGGAGGTTGGTCGAACGCGGCGTCCGATTCGTGCAGGTGTACGACATGCCCGACAAGGACGGCTGGGACGCCCACGACCAACTGGTCAAGAACCACGAACCCCGTGCCCGCTGGACCGACCAACCGGTGGCCGCGCTGCTGGCCGACCTCAAGCAACGGGGCTTGTTGGACGAAACCCTGGTCGTGTGGGCCAGCGAATTCGGCCGCACCCCCATGATGCAGGGCAATCTCGGGCGGCAGCACAATGCCGCCGGATTCACGATTTGGATGGCCGGCGGCGGTGTGCGCCCCGGAGTTCGCATCGGGGCCACCGACGACCTCGGCCTGATGGCGGTGGACAAGCCCCTCCAGATGAAAGACCTCCATGCCACCATCCTGCACCTGCTGGGTCTGGAACACGAAGCCCTGAACTACGAGGTCCAGGGCCGCCTTGAGCGCCTCACCGGCATCGCCGGCGGAGCCCGGATCGTGCACGAGGCGTTGGCCTAGGACGCGAAGACGCCTGCGGGCAACGACTCCGTGTAGGCACTAAAAAACCCCAGGTGATTACTGGGGTTTTCAGAGGAATGGTGCCCACGACAGGACTTGAACCTGTACGATGTTACTCACTAGAACCTGAATCTAGCGCGTCTGCCAATTCCGCCACGTGGGCGACACCGGGGACAAAATCCGTCATGACGGTCTTGGGAACAAGGCTTTTCTCGGATTTTTATCCCGGGCCCGTTGTTTCAAGAGGGTCGTGTCTCGTTGGCATTGGCTTGTGGGAAGACCAGGCCCTGTCGCCCGAAACACGGGTGGGGCTCCGATCGACCCGCAGGCTCGAAAGTCCCGATGGGTCACGGCCCGCAATTCCGCTGGTCTTGTGAGGGGCGCTTCGCAAACTCGGGCCCATGAAGCTCTTCCGTGCGGCTCTCCTCGCGGCCACCACCCTACCCCTGGTCTTGGCCGACGCCGTGATTCCCAAGGCCGCCGACGGACGCCCGCTCAACCTGGGATTCGAGTCTGGGGACCTCCGGGATTGGCAGGCGTCGGGTGCGGCGTTCGACCAGGCCCTGATCCGGGGCGATGTCGTGTCGAAGCGCCGGTCCGACATGAAGTCGAACCACGACGGCGAGTTCTGGATCGGCGGTTTCGAGCGCGTGGGCGATGACCCCAAGGGCACGCTGACCTCGGTGCCCTTCAAGGTGACGCACCCTTGGGCCAGCTTCCTCGTCGCCGGCGGCCCCTGGCCCGAGACCCGAGTGGAATTGGTGGATTCGGCGACCGGTCAGGTGTTCTTCAAGATCTCCGGCTACGAAAGCGAAACCCTCAGGCCCGTGGTGGTCGAACTGAAGGGGCTCATCGGAAAGCAGATCCTCGTCCGTCTGGTCGATGACCGCTCGGGCCACTGGGGACACCTGAACTTCGACCACTTCCGATTCCATTCCGAGCGCCCCGTGTTGCCCAACGAACTGTCGCTGAAGGACACGGCCAAGAACACGCCCCCTCCGGCCGACCAGGTGCTCTTCGCGGGTCTCTCCGCCGCCGACGCCGCCGCCAAGGCCACCCTGCCCTCGGGCTTCGCGATGCACGTCTTCGCCTCCGAGCCCGACATCCGGAACCCGATCGCCTTCTGCGAAGATCACCGCGGCCGCCTCTGGGTGGCCGAGGGGCTGAGCTACCCCAAGCGCGTCGGCCATCCGCCCGCCCAAGGCACGCCCGAGCAGATCCGCAAAGACATCTTCAGTGGCAAAGACCGCATCCTGGTGTTCGAGGACACCGACGGCGACCACAAGGCCGACAAGCGCACGGTGTTCCTCGAGAACGTGAACCTCATCTCGGGCATGGAGTTCGGCTTCGGTGGACTCTGGGTCGGCGCGGCGCCGTACCTGATGTTCATCCCCATCGCTGATGGCGATGCACCCAAGCCGGCCGGAGATCCCCAAATCCTCCTCGATGGCTGGAACTACACGGCCGACACCCACGAAACACTCAACACCTTCAACTGGGGTCCCGACGGTTGGCTCTACGGCTGCCACGGCGTGTTCTGCCCGTCGCATGTCGGCAAACCGGGATCGGCCGAGAAGGACCGCCAGTGGGTCGATGCCGGCGTGTGGCGCTACCATCCGGTGACGCACCGCTTCGAGATCTTCACCGAGGGCGGCAGCAATCCGTGGGGCATCGACTTCGATGAGCATGGCAATCTGTGGTCCGAGATGTGCGTCATCCCCCACCTGTTCCACATGATCCAGGGAGCCCGTATTTTGCGCCAGGGCGGCGAACACTACGCCTACAACGCCGACGAGGCCCTGCGGAACGCCAAGCACCGCGACAGCCGCAGCCGCAAGCCGATCTTCCCCTACGTCTATGAAGACATCGGCACCCATGCCGATCACGTGCACTGGGCCGGTGCGGCCGGACCCCATGCCGCCAACGGCCGCAGCGACGCCATGGGTGGCGGCCATGCCCACGCCGGCATGCTCTGCTACCTGGGCACCAGTTGGCCGGCCCAGTACCGCAACAACCTCATCATCGGGAACATCCATGGCCAGCGGATGAACATCGATCTGCCCGTGGCCCGCGGATCGGGTTATGTGGGCAAACACGGCCAGGACTTCCTCAATTTCAACGACCGCTGGTCACAAACCCTCAATCAGCGCCTCGACCCCGACGGCAGCGTGTTCGTGATCGATTGGTACGACGCCAACCAGTGCCACCATGGTCGCGACGAAGGCCACGACCATTCGAGCGGTCGCATCTACAAGATCGTCCACCAGAACCAGCCGGTGGTGCGCACCAACCTTGCAACGCTGAGCCCGGCCCAACTGGTGTCGCTGGTGGGCTCGAAGAACGAATGGCTCAGCCGCCACGCCCGCCGTGTGCTGCAGGAGCGGGTGGCCGCCGCCGGCGCCCAGGAATCGGTGGACGAACTCCCCGCCGGCATCCGCGACTACGCCCGCACCCGCAAGGCGGCCGACAAGCTGCCCGCCCTCGAGGCCTTGCACGACGCCGTGGACGGCTCGGGCGACACGTCCTCGCGCCTCCGGGCCCTGTGGGCCTTGCACCTGACCGGCCGCATCCTGCCCGAGGATGCCGCCCGCTGGATCCGTGATCCCGAGCCGCAGATCCGCGCCTGGACCGTCCAGACCTTCTTCGAGCACTCCGGCATGCTCTTCACCGAGCCCACCTTCGAGCAATTGGCGGGCAGCTCCGTGGAGGCCCTGGCCGCCTTGGCCGCCGAAGACCCCTCCCCGGTCGTGCGCCGGGCGGTGGCCAGCGCCGCCCAGCGCGTGCCGGTGGCCCAGCGTTGGGACATCCTCAAGGGGCTCCTGCGCCACGCCGAAGACGCCTCCGACTTCAACCTGCCCCTGCTCTACTGGTACGCCACCGAGGGACCGGTCTCGACCGACGCCGATCGCGCGGCCGAACTCCTGAAGGAGTGCAAGATCCCCAAGGTGCGCGAGTTCATCGCTCGCCGTCTGACCCAGATGGCTCTGGCGAAGAACTGACCCAGGCCCGCGCTCGTTCAGCGAGAACGCCCGCGCCCCTTCCGACGGGCCTTGCCGTCATCGGAGCGGGCGCGGGCCGCGGCTCCCGGACTCCGGGTCTCGGCTCCGCTGAGGCGGCTCTTCAGTTCCCGGATCTGGTCGCGCAGCAAGGCGGCCTTCTCGAACTCCAGATTGTTCGACGCCTCGATCATCTCGCCCTCCAACTCGCGGATCGTCTCGGTCAGGTCGATCTGGGCCACGCTGTCGTCCAGGATCGCCGCGGCGGCGTTGCGACCTGAACCCACGCTGCTGAGCCCCTCCTCGATGCTGCGCTTCACACTGCGCGGGGTGATGCCGTGGGCCTTGTTGTGGGCCAACTGCTTCTGTCGGCGATAATCGGCGACGGCCAGGAACTTCTGGATGCTCTGGGTCCGGTTGTCGGCATACAGGATCACCCGGCCATTGAGGTGGCGCGCCGCGCGACCGGCGGTCTGGATGAGGCTCGTGGTACTGCGCAGGTACCCTTCCTTGTCGGCATCGAGGATGGCCACCAACGACACCTCCGGGAGATCGAGGCCCTCCCGCAACAGGTTGATGCCGATGAGCACATCGCAATCCCCCTTGCGCAAGGCCCTCAAGATCTCGACCCGCTCGATGGCGTCGATCTCGCTGTGCAGATACCGCACGTTCACCCCGAGATCGCGGAGGTAGTCGGTCAACTCCTCGGCCGTCCGCTTGGTGAGCGTGGTCACCAGCACCCGTTCGCCGCGCTCGATGGTCACGCGCGCCTCGTGCAGCAGGTCGTCGATCTGCCCCTTCAGCGGTTTGATCTCCACCACCGGATCGACCAAGCCCGTGGGCCGCACGATCTGCTCGGCCACATTGCTCGGACCGGCCCAGCCCATCTCCAGCGGGCCCGGGGTCGCGCTGATGTGCACCGCCTGCCCCATCAACGAGCGGAACTCCTCGAAATTGAGGGGCCGATTGTCGAGGGCGCTGGGCAGACGGAAACCGTGATCCACCAGCACGGTCTTTCGGGCCATGTCGCCGGCGTACATGCCGCCCACCTGTGGCAGCGTCGCGTGCGATTCGTCGATCAACAGCAGGAAGTCCTCAGGAAAGAAGTCCATCAGCGTCCCCGGACGCGATCCCTTGGGGCGGCCCGAGATGTGCCGCGAGTAGTTCTCGATGCCCGAGCAGAATCCCAGCTCCTGCAATTGCTCGAGGTCGAACTCGCAGCGCATCTTGATCCGCTGGGCCTCGAGCAGCTTGCCGTCCTTCTCGAACTCGGCGATCCGCAGCCCCAGTTCTTCGCGGATCGAAAGGATGGCCGAGTTGATCTTCTCCTGGGGCGTGGCGAACTGCTTGCTCGGGAAGATGTTGATGGCCTGGAGCGACTCCAAGGTATCGCCGGTGAGCGGATCGAACCGCGTGAACCGTTCCAATTCCTCGCCGAAGAACTCGATGCGCAGGGCGTCTTCGGTGTAGGCCGGGTGCAACTCCACCACATCGCCGCGCACCCGAAACTTGCCGCGGGTGAGGTCGAAGTCGTTGCGGGAGTACTGGAGGTCGACCAACCGCGCCAACAACTGCTCTCGACTGAGCGACTGCCCGATGCGCAGAGGCACCACCATGCTCTCATAATCGCGCCGATCGCCGATGCCGTAGATGCACGACACCGAGGCCACCACCAGCACATCACGGCGCGACAGCAGCGAGTTCATCGTCGAGAGCCGCAGCCGCTCGATCTCCTCGTTCACGCTGCTGTCCTTCTCGATGAACGTGTCGGTACGCGGGATGTAGGCCTCGGGTTGGTAGAAATCGAAGTAGCTGACGAAGTATTCGACCGCGTTGTCGGGGAAGAAGCTCTTGAACTCGGCGTAGAGCTGGGCCGCGAGCGTCTTGTTGTGCGACAGCACCAGGGTCGGTCGACCCATCTGGGCCACCACGTTGGCCATGGTGAACGTCTTGCCCGACCCGGTCACCCCGAGCAGCACCTGATGCGGCTCTCCCCGTTGCAGCCCCGCGACGAGCTTGGCGATGGCCGCCGGCTGATCCCCGGCCGGCGCGTAGTCGGATTTGAGCTGAAACTGGGTGTCAGGCACGTCCCCGAAAGGCTACCCCCGGAATCCGCTCCGCGAAAGTCTGGCGGATGATGGGTACATCAACGCATCCACCTGGATGCATAAAACACTCGTTGCCTCCCATTAGGGAACTCACCAATTTCGGTTTGCTGGAATTGAGCGCTCATGCCTTACCACCCTTCCGCTTGAGGTCTTTTTCCAGATCTTCGATCGCTTTAATGTCATCGGCATCGGCGGAAAGGGCTTCCTGCTGCCGGCGTTTGGCGTCGAAGTCGTCGTAGCGTTCGTTTGCGATGATTTTCATTACCTCGTGGCTGACAGAGCCAGGTCCGTCGAGCATGGGTTGATCGTTGGAGGCGAGCATGCGGTCCACGCTGGAGCGCCAAAATTCGAGGGTGAGGTCCTTCTGCTGTTTGGCGCGGAGTTCGGCCTGTTCGAGGAAAATGACCACTAAGCGGTTGAGGGTATCCACCTCATCGGCGGTGAGGTAGTTCTTGGCGATGACGACGTCGAGCTTGCGAACACGGGCACCGCTCCAACTCGTGAGGGCCATGTTCGGCTGCGTCGGGTCGGCGCGGGCAACGATGAGCTCTGCGGCGGTCTGGCGGGTGGCGGCGTAGAGCAACTTGTTCTGGACCTCGGCGAAGAATACCTGGGTTTCCTTTTCCCGGGCCTCGTAGTCGCTGCTCAGGGCGAAAAGGTCGCGAACTTTCTGGTAAAAGCGTTTTTCGGAGGCCCGGATCTCGCGAATCCGGGCGAGAAGCTCATCGAAGTAATCCCAGCCGCCGGGGTTCTTGAGGCGTTCGTCGTCCATGACGAAGCCTTTGACCAGGTATTCCTTGAGGTGGGAGCTGGCCCACTGACGGAACTGGACGCCACGCGGAGAACGAACGCGGTAGCCGATGGCCAGAATGAGGTCGAGGTTGTAGAGCAGGATTGTGCGCTGAACCTCGCGTTTCCCCTCGGATTGAACTGTCAAGGATTCCTTGACAGTTGCCTCTGGGGACAACTCCCCATCTGCAAAGATGTTTTTGGCGTGTAGGGAGACGTTCTGCTTGGTGGTCTGGAACAGCTCAGCGATTTCGAGCTGGGTGAGCCAGACGGTACGGCCCTCAATGCGAAGGTCGAGCCGGGTACGACCATCGTTAGAGGTGTAGAGTACCAGGTCACTCATATCCCGAGTTGTTTGAGGATTTGTTGGAGAGCCTTGTCCGTCTCCCTCGCGGCGCGTTTTTTGATCAGTGACCTCAGAGGCCGATTTTTACACTACGAGATGCTTGTTAGTCGATGTTCCTTGGTTCTTGTTTTTTTGCACGCCGGTTTTCTTTTGGTTTTCCTCCCGCCTGTTGCCTCAAAAGTTTTGACACCCTCGGGGATTGGCTTGGCGCTGCAGGACGACGTCGTTGGCTAAACACGGGTGACACCGGCCAGGAGCATGGATCGAGGGATTGGCGGCCGAGCCCCCTTCAAGGCCCAGCCAAGGGGCTCGAACGCCCGCTTCAGGACCGGGCTTCCGGGGTGCGATGCCGGGCACGCCACTCGGTCGGTGATAGGCCCTCCCAATCCTGGAAGGCGCGGAAGAACGAATTGGTGTCTTCGTAACCCAACAGGAAGGCCAGTTCGTTGAATTCGACGGTCTCCTGCCGCAGGAAGTGGCGGGCCAACTCCCGTCGCACCGATTGCAGCAATTCCTGGAAGCCCATCTCCGCCTCGGCCAGGCGCCGCTGAAGAGTGCGTGTGCTGAGCCCCAGTTCCCGGGCGACGCCCTCGAGCGTGGGTCGCTTGCCGGCGAGGGACCGCCTCAAGGTCTGCTTCACGAGGTCACTGATCTCCCGACCCGCGCTCCGCGTTTGCCATTCGGCCTCCAACTGGAGTCCGATCATCGCCACCAATTCGTCGTTGTGGGTCACGAACGGGAGGTCGAGGTCGTGACTAAGGAAGACCAGCGCGTTGCGGTGGGCCTTGAATCTCACGGGACAACCGAAATGGCCTTCAATCAATCGGCGATGGACCGGCGACCGCTGGAGATCCACCCGCAAGGGTCGGATGCGGCCGTCGGAACCCCGGCGCGCCACGTTCAGGATCCAAGCCAACCCCACATCGACCATGATCGCGGGCTCGGACTCCGTCGCCTCGACGAAGACGAACTCGATCGCGGCTTCGTCGCCTTCCCGGTGCACGCGGATCTCTTCCGGACACGTCAACTGCTTGTAGCGGGCGATCCGTTGCAACGCATCTCCGAAGGACCGGCTGCAAACGCCGGCGATGGCCAGAGGGTGGCTGCGTTCGAAGCGCAGTTCAGTGCCCAGTTTGAGCCCGAAACCCGGGTCGGAACTCATCGCCGCAACCTGCCTCCAGAGCGCGAAGATCTGGACGGTCGTGACGAAGATCCGTTCCTGCTGGAAAAGTCCGGCCGGCAATCCGGAACGAGCCAAGAGATCCGGGATGGAGATCTTCTCGGCCTCGAATCTCCAGGCCCAAGCCGGGGTGATGCGGAAACGGTCAGGCATGGGGCGGCATGCGACGCGAGAGAGGCAACGCTGGCCAGTCTATTTGGCCTTCACGTCGTAGCAGAACAAGGTGCCTTGATCGCGGATGTAGAGCCGGCCGTTGGCGATGACCGGATGCGCCCAGGCGGGTTTGTCGGTGCGATCGGGCTGCGTGAACCGCCCGCGCTCGAGGTACTCCTTGCGACTCGGTTCGATGAGCACCACCGGCCCCTCCTCGGTCCGGTAGTAGATGCGGCCGTCGGCGAAGGCCACCGAGCCCTTGGTGACCCGGCGCTTGTCCGAGTCGCGCTCGTTCCACAGCACCTCGCCCGTCTTGAAATCGAGGCATGCCAGATAACCGCCGCCGTTGCCCCCGTTGGCCCCGAACAACGCGCCGTCGTGAAGGATCACCCCGCCGTGGTGGTTCTCCATGTTTTTCGAGAACCAGACCTCGTCGGCAACCATCTCACCGCTGGCGCTGGTGGACAGCTTGGCCAAGCCACCCCCGGCCCCGTAGGCCGAGGCTGCGAAGATGTGGCCTTCGTGGTGGATGGGGGTGGAGATGTTGAGCTTCATGCCGTTGGCGGGCTTGTCGTAGCGCCACAGCAACCGACCATCGGTCGCGGATACACCGGCCACCGTGGTCGCCAAGAACTGGACGTATTGGCGCCGACCTCCGACATCCACGACGATGGCCGACGAGTAGCCCGCACCCGTGTCCTGAGGGCCGAAGTGCTTCATGCCGACCTCGTCCTCCGTGAGCTTGCCATCGCGATTGGCGTCGATCTTGCGCAAGGCCAGCGCCGAATTCTTGAGCTCCGCCGCACTCAGGACGCCGTCTCCGTCGGCATCCATGGCGGAATGGGATTTCATCATGCGGATCAGACCCTGGGGTCGCCGCCGACCCGGATTCGCCGCGGCCGCCGCGCTCGGTGGGGCGACCTCGTCTTCCGTGAGCTTGCCGTCCTGATTCTTGTCCAACGTCAGCAGGACGGTCGGCGCGCCGGTGAGTTCCTCGGTGGAGATCTGGCGATTGTGATCCTGGTCGAGGCTGGAGAGCACCGGATCGGTCTCGATCACATTGGGGCGATTCTCCGAGCGGGTCTGCGGCGGTTGGCCCGCCTTCTCCGGCACCAGGGCCTTCCAGACCACCTCCCCGTTGAGCTTGTTGAGAGCGACCATCGACACGGCCTCGCCGCCCGGAGTCGCGATCACCCGATCGCCATCGACCAGGGGCGACTCGCGGTAGCTCCACATGGGCATTCTCCCGCCGAAATCGGCCATCAGACTGCGCTGCCACAGGATGTTCCCATCCCCGGCCCGCAAGCACACGAGATTGCCCGCGAGACCGAGGACATACAGGCGATCGGCATCGACGGTCGGAGTGGCGCTGGGGCCTTCCTTGGATTGATGCCAACTGGTGGTGAAGGCGGGGCCGATCCGAACCGCCCAGAGCTCCTTGCCATCCTTCTCGGAGAGCGCCCAAACCACCTCGTCTTCACCACGATGGCTCATGCCGTAGATCCGTCCGCCGCTGATCGACGGGGTGCTGTCGCCGCCGCCGAGCCCGGTGCTTTTCCACGCGATGGGCGGGCCGGCCTGCGGCCATTCCTTCAGCAAGCCGGTTTCCTTCGAATGCGCAGTGCGATCAGGTCCCTGCCATTGAGGCCAATCGAATTCGGCAGAAAGGGCTCCATCGATCAGCCCTGCGGCACAGAGGGCGAGGGCGAGACTGCGCAACACGGCCGACCCGGCTCGATTCTTGATGGCATTCATGCAGGCAGGCTAGTTCCCGGCAGCCGCCCGTCACTAGCAGAGCCCGCCAGTCTACTTGCAAACAACGCCACATTGATCCCTTCCCTCCCGGCCGCGAAGCGACCAGCGCCGCGAGGCGCAGATGAATTTTCGGGCCGTCTGAACCGTTTGCTTCCGGAGAGGACCTCTTTAAGGTTCACCTCACCTCACCTATGCAGAACGACTCGACCGGAACGGATCTGAACCGCCGCACCTTCTTCAAGGGGGCTTCGATGGCCAGCATGCTCGCGTTGATGGGGGCGGTGCCCATCACCGCCGACGAGGCCGCCAAAGCTGCTGGTGACAAGACGCTGCCGCCACCCAAGGCCGACCCGAACTACAAGGAGAAGCCCGTGGGCCCGCCGGTGAAGTTCGGCATCATCGGCCTCGGTCCCCAGGGGCGCGAGATCATCACCCACTTGGGCAAGCTGCCCAACGCTCCCGTCGTCGCGATCTGCGACCACTACAAGTCGACGCTCAAGCGCGCCGCCGACGCCGCCCCGAATGCCAAGGCCTACGCCACGGCCGACGAACTGCTGGCCGACGCGAACGTGCAGGCCGTGGTCATCGCCACGCCCACGCACCAGCACCGCGATCTGGCCCTCGCCGCCATGAAGGCCGGCAAGCACGTGTACATCGAGGCCCCCATCGCCCACACCATCGACGACGCCCGGGCCATCGCCCAGGCCGCCGCCGCCTTGCCGGCCAAGCAGATCTTCCAGGCCGGCATGCAATTCCGCGAAAACCCCCAGCACCACCACGTGCTGAAATTCATCCGCACCGGAGCCACCGGAAAGCCGTCGATGAGCCGGGGCCAATGGAACAAGAAGACCAGCTGGCGCAAAGCTTCCCCGAATCCCGACCGCGAGAAGGCCCTCAACTGGCGCCTCTACAAGGAGACCTCCCTGGGCCTGGTCGGCGAGATCGGCATCCACAGCCTCGACACAGCCGGATGGTACCTCGGCAGCGCTCCCGTCTCGGTGACCGGTTTCGGCGGCATCACCCAATGGCAGGATGACCGCGAGGTGGCCGACACCGTGCAGGTGATCATGGAGTTCGCCAATGGCGTCCGCCATTCCTGGAGCGCCACGCTGGCCAACTCGTTCGAAGGCGAACACGACGTCTACTTCGGGGCCTCGGCCGCGGTGCTCATCCGCGACAACCGGGCCTGGATGTTCAAAGAGTCCGACGCCGAGCTGCTGGGCTGGGAGGTCTATGCGCGCAAGGAAGACTTCTTGAGCGACTCGGGCATCGCCCTGGTGGCCAACGCCACGAAGATCCTGGCCCAGGGCAAGAAGCCCGCCGAGGCGGCCTCAGAGACCGATTCCCCGGTCCGCTATGCCCTCGAGAAATTCGTAGAACACGTCAACGACGGCACCGCGCCCGAGGCCAATGCCGAGGTCGGCTACCGGGCCGTGGTCATGGCGGTCAAGGCGCAGGAGGCCGTGCTCAAGGGCGGCCGGGTCGAGATCCCCAAAGACCTGCTCAAGGTCTGAGCGATTCCCCCTCCTCGGGCATTCTCCCCGGGACCGTTTCTGCCGGATTGCGCTCCCAGGGCGGGTCCGTAGCGTCGGGCCATGTCCCGTGCTTCTGGAAAACGTCCCCTGTGGCAACGCCTGCTCCGAGGGGCCCTGGTGTTCGTGTTGCTTGTGGCGGTCGCGCTGTGGGCCCGCTTCGTGTGGGTCACACAAGATCGCCAACCGGGATACTCGGTCGAACTGCATCATCCTCACCCGGCCCCTTCCACTGAGGCCGGCTCGCTGAAGGTCGGATTTGGCCGGCGCGATCTGAACCCGGACCTCAAGAACCCGGCCGAACCGGTGTGGATGGCGGGGTTCAGCCAAGGGCGCTCCGCCACGAACATCCACGACAACCTCGAGGCCGTGGGCGTGGTGATCGACAACGGAACACGCCGCATCGCCCTGGTGTCGATCGACGCCATCGGGTTCTTCCACGACGACGTGGTGGCCGTGCGCAAGCGCATCGCCTCCGCGCTGAAGGTCGATTACACGATCGTCTGCTCGACCCACAACCATTCGACGCCCGACCTGCTGGGCCTCTGGGGCCCCGACGCGCTGCATTCGGGAGTGAATCCGCGCTACCGCGAGCAGGTCATCGCCGCCTGTGTGGGTGTGGTCGAGGACGCCGTGCGCTCGCTCCAACCGGCGCGGATGGCCGCCCACGAACTCACCGTGTCGCCCGCGGGGTTGGTGGCCGACACTCGCAAGCCCGAGGTCTACGACCCCGACGTGCGCGTGCTGCACTTCCTCGAGGCCTCCAGCGGGCGCACCCTCGGAACGGTCGTCGGCTGGGCCAATCATCCGGAGACTCCCTGGTCCAACAATCGCGACATCACGGCCGATTTCCCTGGGATCATCCGGGAGTCTCTGGAAAAGGGCATCCGCTACGGGAACACCCTGCACAAGCCAGGGCTGGGTGGCGTACATGTGTATGTGAACGGAGCCGTCGGCGGCCTCATGACCACCCACCCGTCGGTGACCGTGAACGACCCGTTCCTCAAGACAGACTTCAAGGAACCGTCGCACGACAAGACCCGGGCCGTGGGCAACCAGATCGCCTCCCGCATCCTCGATCGGATCGCCTCGGCCAATGATCCCGGAGTCGGCACGGTGCCGATCGGCATCGAGGCCCGCACCCTCGACCTGCCGCTGCGAAACCCCGGCTTCATGCTGGCCTCGATGCTGGGCCTGTTGGAGCGGGGTCATAGCCGGTGGCTGCACTTCCGCACCGAGGTGGGCGTCCTGCGGTTGGGCGACGTGTCCCTGGCCTGCATCCCCGGCGAGGTGTACCCGGAGATCGTCAACGGCGGCATCGTGCGAGCCCCCGGCGGCGACTTCGACATCGAGCCCCTCGAGGTGCCCCCGCTGCGCGAGCTCATGCCCGGCCGGATCAAGTTCGTGCTCGGGTTGGCCAACGACGAGATCGGCTACATCTTGCCGAAGTCGGAATGGGACACCGAGCCTCCGCATCTGTTCGGAGCCCAGGGTGCGCCGTATGGCGAGGTCAATTCGGTGGGCCCTGATACCGCCTGGATCCTGCACCAAGCCCTTCGACGCCAATGTGAAGCCTTGAAATAGGGCGCCGGACCACCATCCAGGCTTGAGATGTGCAACGCGGTCTGGGTTCATTGCCCAATCCCGTCATGCCCTCCACTTCTGAAGCCACCGGTTTTCGCGCCCTGACCACCCAGCAGAAGAAGTCCGGCCTGGCGGCGTGGCTCGGCTGGATGTTCGACGGTCTGGACATGCACATCTACACGCTGGTCGCGACCCCGTTCGTCGCCCAGCTGCTAGCCCTTCCCCGTACCGACAAGCAAGTGGGAGAAAAGGGGGCCCTCATCAACGCCGCCTTCCTGGTCGGTTGGGCGCTGGGCGGTGCCTTCTTCGGGCGCGTGGGAGACCTGATGGGCCGCAGCCGGGCCCTGTGCCTGACCATCCTGTGCTATGCGGGCTTCACCGGATTGTCGGCCATCTCCACCGAGTGGTGGCACCTGCTGGTGTTCCGGTTCCTGTCGGCCTTGGGCATTGGTGGGGAATGGGCCGTGGGGGCCTCGCTGCTGTCCGAAACTTGGCCCAAGCGTTGGCGCCCCTGGATCGCCGCCACGCTGCAGACGGCCGTCAACGTCGGCGTGCTGTTGGCCTGCTTCTTCGGCTACCTCTTCGAGAACACCGAACCGCGCTACATCTTCCTCGTGGGGGTCCTGCCCGCGCTGATCGTGCTGTGGATCCGAAGGGCCGTGCCCGAGACCGAAGAATGGCACACCGCGCGAGCCGGTTCCGAAAAGCCACCGGGCCTGACCGACCTGTTCCGGGGCAAGGTCGCCAAAACCACCTGGATCGTGCTGCTCATTTGCGGCGTGTCGCTGACCGCTCATTGGACCTTCATGTTCTGGCAGCAGAAGTACATCCGCGATCTGCCCGAAGTCCGCGACCTGCCTTCAGCCGGCCAGAACCGCGCGGCGGTCATCGCCTTGATGGTGCTCATGGCCGGGTCGATCCTGGGCAACTACGCGGCCGCCGCCGTCGCGCGGGCGGTGGGCTATCGGAAGGCGGTGGTCTCGTTCTGCCTGGTGTACGGCACGGTCATGGGACTGACCTTCCTCGAACCACGCGGGCACTCCGTCGTGCTGACCGGCTTCTTCTTCATCGGCTTGTGCCAGGGCGTATTCGGGCTCTTCACCATGTGCCTGCCGCCGCTCTTTCCCACGCTGCTCCGGACCACCGGCGCGGGCTTTTGCTACAACATCGGCCGCCTCATTGCGGCCGGGGGCACGGTCTTCTTCGGTCTGTTCACCAAGGTCGGCGACGTCCGCCAAGCGCTGCTCTACGCGGCGATCCTGTTCCTCCCGGCCGCCGGCATCGCCTGCTGGCTGCCCGAGCCGAAGGATTGAGGCGCATTCGATCTTCTGCACATCGATGAGTTGCCGGGGAACCACCGTGGTTTTCTCTGGCTCTGAATTCCACCGTTCTGTAGTGCTGAAGACAGCCACTCGGACCAGCGATGGCGGACGTTGTCCGTAGCTGCTTCCCGGGTGGCATTGTCTTTCGGGGATGAGGCTGAACGCCGCAACCGACGGGTCCGGGTCCTGATCGTTTGCGATGAATCCGAACCAACGATGGAACCGCGGTGGATGCCGGGCTCCGAATTCAAACCCGTCCTTCTGGTGCGCCCTGCTTCCTGTCTCGGTGCTGATGGCACATGACCCGACCGTGATGCCTCCGACCACCGTTACCGGCCAGGCCGATTCCCTGCTGGAGACGACCCGGGCCGCCAGCGAGGGATTCGTGAGCCGGGATGATATCGAGTACCGGCCGTTGCTCCGGCCCGGGGAATTGTTGGAGACCGTTTCCGGACTGATCGCCACCCAACATAGCGGGAACGGAAAGGCCAACCAGTACTTCCTCCGTGGCTTCAACCTCGACCATGGCACCGACTTCGCGACCTTCGTGGACGGGGTTCCCATCAACTTGCCGACCCATGCCCATGGGCAAGGCTACACCGATGTGAATTTCCTGATCCCGGAACTGGTGGAACAGATCCATTTCCGGAAGGGCCCCTATTACGCCGATGTGGGCGACTTCGCATCCGTCGGCTCGGCCCATCTGCAGACATCGAAGGTGCTGAATCGGAGTCTGCTCCAGACCGAGGCGGGCATGTACGGCTACGCCCGCGGCCTGTGGGCCTCCTCACCCAAGGTCGGGGATGGCACCCTGCTCAACGCTTTAGAATTCCAGCGCGAGGATGGCCCCTGGCAACGCGCCGCAGACTTCAACAAGGCCAACGCCCTGCTGCACTACAGCCGGGAGCAGGACGGGATCGGCTGGGATGTGGTTTCAATGGGCTACTTCGGTCGATGGAATTCCACCGACCAGATCCCACGCCGGGCGATCGATTCGGGACTCTTGGATCGGTTCGGCACTCTCGACGCCACCGACGGCGGTAATTCCAAGCGCTTCAGTCTGTCGGGCGACTGGCACCGGGACACCGGGCAGAGCCACAGCCAAGTGTCGGTGTACGGCGTCTATTACGATCTCGACCTGTTCTCCAACTTCACCTACTTCCTCGACGACCCTGTCCGCGGCGACCAATTCCAGCAGAAGGACCAGCGGGGCTACGGCGGACTGATGGCCCATCAGACCTGGGAGCATGACTTGTTCCAGTCACCCAGCATGACCACCACGGGCCTCCAGATCCGCGGAGATGCCGCGGAGGTGCATCTCAATCACACCCAACGGCGGATGCTGCTGGAGACGCTCCGCTCCGATGAGATCGGCCAGGTCAGCGTGGCTCCCTACCTCCAGAACCAGACGCGTTGGACCGATGGGATCCGGACCGAGTCGGGCATCCGGCTCGACCACCACCGCTTCGGCAATCGCCCGCAGGGCGCGTCTTCCGACGATTGGGTCCAGGAGACGATCCTCAGTCCCAAGGGCAGCCTCATCCTCGGGCCATGGGAGCGCACCGAGTGGAATATCAGCGCCGGCATGGGGTTCCACAGCAACGATTCCCGCGGTGTCAACGATCCGAACGCCCCGGCCACCCCTCTTGTCCGGACCTACGGTGCCGAGATGGGGCTCCGCACGCTGGCGATCGACCGGCTCCAGAGCACGCTGACCTTCTGGTGGCTCGATAGCGAACAAGAGCTCGTGTTCGTGGGTGACGCCGGCAACACCGAGGCGACGCGACCGAGCAGGCGCTACGGCATCGAACTCTCGAACGATTACGCGGCCACGGATTGGCTGAAGCTGGACGTGACCTATGGCGGGTCTCAGGCCCGCTACTCGGATCCGTCTGCCGATGGCAACGCCATTCCCGGGGCGATCGAATCGGTGGTCAGCACCGGGTTCACTCTCCACGACGCGCCGGGGCTCGGGGGATTCTTCGCCGGGGTACGCGGACGATACTTCGGTCCCCGTCCGCTCACCGAAGACGGCGCGCGATGGTCCAACGGCACCGCGGTCCTGAACCTCCAAGTGGGCTATGCGTTCAATCCGCGATGGAAACTCACGGCCGACCTCTTCAATGCCCTGAATACGAGGGCGGACGACATCACCTACTACTACCCCTCCCGGCTACCAGGCGAACCCGCCGGGGGAGTGTCCGACTTCCATTTCCATCCGATCGAACCGATCCAGGCCCGTGTCGCCCTGACGGCTCGTTTTTAGTGATGGGCCTCTCGATCACCATCCCTTCGATCGAGATCGGCTGAATCCGCCTCAACCCGTCACAACGGCGAGTCGGGGTGCTTGTGGTCCATCTGCTTGGGCCGGCGGTCCACGGTGTCGGCCGGGATCTTGTCGGCGAATTGACCGGTGTCGCCCAATTCGGCCTGTAGCTTGACGATCCGGGCCTTGAGGTCGGCCATCACCGACTGCGAGGCGGGATCACCGGCCAGGTTCTTCACCTCGTTCGGATCCCGGACCAGATCGAAGAGTTCCCATTGGTCGATTTTCCAGTAGTGGATGAGCTTGTGGGTGGCCGTTCGGACCCCGTAGTGGGCCCGGGTGTTGTGATGGCCGGGATCGTGGTAGTAGCGGTAGTACACCTCCTGCCGCCATCCCGCCGGGGCCTGTCCGCTGAAGAGCGGGCGCAGGCTACGACCATGCATGTCGGCCGGAATCGAGGCTCCGGCCAGGTCCAGGAACGTCGGTGCGAAATCACAGTTCACCGCCAGGGCATCGCTGACCGTGCCCGGCCGAATGTGACCCGGCCACCGCATCAGGAAGGGCATGCGGAACGACGGCTCGTACATGAAGCGCTTGTCGTACATCCCGTGGTCGCCGAGGAAGAAACCCTGGTCGCTGGTGTAGATGACCACCGTGTTGTCCTTCAACCCGTTGGCATCCAACCAGTCGAGCAACTGCCCGACGCTGTCGTCCACGCTCTGCACGCAGCCCAGGTAGTCCTGCAGGTAGCGGTTGTATTTCCAGCGATCGAGGTCGGCCCCGCGCAAGACACGCTCCTGTCCGTTCTCGCGCACGGTCACCTCGGTGGGCACCTGCCCCATCCAACGCTGACGATCCTGCGGGGACAGGCCCTCGGGAGGCACCATCTTCAAATCGTGGCGGGTCAGGTTCTTGGACACCGTCTGGTGATTCTGCTTCAGCCCGTCGGCCCGGCCCTCATAGGTGTCCCGGAACGTGGCCGGCTCGGGGAACTCTCGCCCGGCGAACTCGCGACGGTACTTCTCCGAAGGCGTCCATTCGCGATGCGGCGCCTTGTGATGGCACATCAGGAAAAACGGCTTGTCCTTGGGGCGGTTCTTGAGCAGGCCGACGGTCAACTCGGTGATGATCTCGGTGACGTAGCCCTTGTAGATGCGGTGCCCAGAGCGGTCATACAGGATGGGGTCGTTGTAGCGCCCCTGCCCCGGCAGGATGTTCCAATCGTCGAAGCCTTGCGGGTCGGAACCCAGGTGCCACTTGCCCAGCATCGCGGTGTAATACCCGGCCTGTTGCAGGCGGTGGGCCACGGTGGTCTTGGTGGGATCGATGTCGTTGAAGACCGGCACCCCGTTGCGATGGCTGTACTGGCCGGTCAGCAGGGTGGCGCGGCTCGGCGTGCAAATCGAATTGCCCGCGAAACAGCGGTCGAGGCGCAACCCTTGGGCGGCCAAGCGGTCGAGGTTCGGCGTCCGATTGATCCGGCTGCCATACGCGCTGATGGCGTGGGCCGCGTGATCATCGGTCATGATGAACAGGATGTTGGGACGATCGGCGGCCGATGCGGCCACGGTGACCCAGGCGGCCCAAGCCACCACGGTCGACAGCATGAGTCTGCAGATCACGGCGGGGAATCTCATGGCCGCAGGCTGCCATGCGCCGGCCGCATGAGGGAAGCCCCGGAAGCGGATCGGAAGCGGATCGAAGACACGACGATCCGCCGGAAAAGACCGACGGGCCCCTTCAGGTCGTCGCCGGCAGACCCAAGCGCTGGGCCACCTCGCCCGCCAACACTTCGTAGGCGGCCGCGCCCGCACTGTAGGGATCGTAGGCCATGATCGGTTTGCCGTGGCTGGGAGCCTCGGCCAAGCGGGTGCTGCGCGGGATCACCGTCTCGAAGACCTTGTCGCCGAAATGCTGGCGGACCTCGGCGACCACGCTCTGACCGAGGCGCGTACGGGCGTCGAGCAACGTCATCACCACACCGAGGATTTCGAGCCCCGGGTTGATGCCGTTTTCGCGCACCTGATTGATCACGCGGGTCAGCATGGCGATCCCCTCCAACGCGTAGTACTCGCACTGCAGGGGCACGATCAACTTGTCGGCCGCGGCGAAGCAATTGAGGGTCATGATGCCCAGCGAGGGCGCGCTATCGAGCACGATGACCTGGAACCGACCGGAATCCTTGAGCGGTTGAAGGATCTTGCGGAGTCGCAGCACGGCTTCGTCGGCTCGGGCCAATTCGACTTCGATGCCGCACAAATCCAACTCGCTGCCGATCACCGACAAATTGGGATAGGCCGTCGGGCGGATGCGCTCCTCGAGACTGCCGAGCCCCAGGAGCGGGCGATACACGCTGCTGCCCTCGGTCTTTTCGAGACCGAGTCCGCTGGTGGCATTGGCCTGGGAATCCAGATCGATCAACAGCACCGAGTAGCCGCGCATGGCGAGGCCGGCGGCGAGATTGATGCTGGTGGTTGTCTTCCCCACCCCGCCCTTCTGATTGGCGACGGCGATGACCTGTGCAGACATGAGGCGCGCAGTGTCGCGCCGGCGGGACCGCTCGCGCAACGCGGAAGAATGCCGCCCCGCAGCCCGAATCCCATGACCCAACCTCCGATTCCATCGCTCCAGCTCAATGTCCCGCCCGGCGAAATCCCGGGTTGATGGCGGCGATTCCGCGCGTTTGCGGAGTCATTGGCCGCACCCCGCGGAGCGGCAGATTCCACGTCTCGCAGGCCGCATGCTGAACCCCTCTTGCTGCGGCCGCGGCACGCCTGCGGAAACGGATCTGGTCGACAGCCACCACCCACTCCCGCCCCTCGCGCTCCACCAAACGGCGGTCGCCCTCGATGCGCCCCACCACCCGCACTTGGAAGCCGTCGCTGAGTCCCTCGGGCAAGCGCCCGCCGCCGGGGATCAGTTCCACCACTTCGCCACGCTCCTCTTCGAATCGATCGTTAATCTTCATGACGCACATCCTGTCACCCATCCACGGACAATAGGTGTCCGAGGGTTGTTTTTCGTTCGTCACCCAGGATTCACCGAGCGCGAAACCTCGTTTTCCGGGCTTTTCGCATCCGCCGGCAAGATTCGGAAGCGATTCCTCTTGAACCCGCGACGCCAGAACCCCATGAAGCACACCCGTGCTGGACAGCGCATCGGATCCGATCGGCGCGAAGGCCAAGGGCCTCGCGAAATCCCCCCGCAAATCCCGGGGCAACGCCGCTTCCACCGGAACCGAATCCGGCAAACCCCGGATCAAGAACTACGTGCTGGACACCAACGTTCTCCTGCACGATCCGAACGCCCTCCTCAACTTCCAGGACAACAACGTCCTCATTCCCATCGAGGTCCTCGAAGAGGTGGACAAGTTCAAGCGCGAGACCAGCGAACGGGGGCAGAATGCCCGGACCGTCTCCCGCCGCCTCGATGCCCTCCGACGCGAAGGCAACCTCAACAAGGGCGTGAGTCTGCCCAATGGCGGACGTCTCCAGATCATCTTCCTGTCCGCCCCCAAAGAAGGCCCCGCCCGGGATGTGATGGCCAGCGGGAGCATGGACAACCGCATCCTGGCCCAGGCCCTGTGCATCCAGACGCATCAACGCTCTCGGCCCACCATCCTGGTCACCAAGGACATCAACCTGCGACTCAAGGCCGACGTCTACGGTCTAGCCGCTGAAGACTATGAGACAGACCAGGTCAATCTGAAGGACCTGTACACGGGCATGTTCGAGTTGACGATGCCCGCCGCGGCCATCGCCGAGCTCAAGTTCAACGGCGAGGTGGCGCTGCCCCCGGGCCGGGTCCGTTTTCCCAACGAGTATTGCACGCTCTACGAAGAGGGGAACGCCAAACGCACCGTCTTGTGCAAGGTGGATGCCACGGGCTCCAAGCTCATCCCGCTGCAGGATTGTCAGAACGTGTGGGGCATCAAGCCCAAGAACCGCGAGCAGCACTTCGCGCTCGACGCCCTGCTCGACGAACGCGTAAAGCTCGTGACGCTCATGGGCAAGGCCGGCACCGGCAAGACCCTGCTGGCCCTGGCCGCCGGTCTCAAACGGACGGTCAACGACCGGGAATTCCGCCGACTGGTGGTCGCTCGCCCCACCATCACCATGGGCAAAGAACTCGGGTTCCTTCCGGGATCGCTCGACGAGAAACTCTCTCCGTGGATGCAGCCGATCCATGACGCCCTCGAGATGCTGGGCGACCTGAACATGGGCCACGAACACCGCCGCGCCGCCGACATGCTGCGCAGTGGCACCATCGTGGTGGAGGCCTTGAGCTACATCCGCGGCCGCAGCATCGCCCACCAATTCATGATCGTGGACGAATCGCAGAACCTCACGCCCCTCGAAGCCAAGACCATCCTCACCCGCGTGGGCCATGGCACCAAGATCGTCCTGACGGGCGATCCCTACCAGATCGACAATCCCTACGTCGATGTGGCCTCGAACGGGTTCAACTACATCATCAGCCGTTTCAAGGAGCAGGCCCTGGCCGCCCACGTGGAACTCCAGCGGGGCGAACGCAGCGACCTGGCCGAACTGGCCGCCAACATCCTTTGAGTCGGAGAGGGAGGGACTTGAACGCTCACGACCGGAGCGTCTGGAAACGGCTCAAAGCCAGAAGGTACTCATTCCGATCAGGGCGCCGGCCACCCCGAGTCCCATGCCGATGTACCAGAAGAGTTTCCATCGCGACAGGATGGCCACCGAGCAGATCACGACAGCGATCTGCAGCGACAGCGCCGCATGGTCGCAGCGGTCATTGATCTTGCCGTTGGCCTCGGCGGCCGCCTCGAACTGCTCGGCCTCCTTCTTGATGTCGCCCTTCTCCGAGTCGTAGCGCTTGGCGGTCGCCGCGGCCTTGTCGATCGAGGCCTGGACGGCCTTACGTCGGACCGCCGCTTCGGGATCCACCGCACCCGAATCCAGAGCCGGAGGCCTCAGGTGCGAAAGAATCTCCAATTCGGTCTCGTAGAGGTTCTGCTTGATGCTCTTGGATTGATAATAGCCCCACCGATTGGCCGCTTCGCTGGTCTTGATGATCGCGTCGGTCTTGGCGTTGTCGCCCTTGTTTTCGATGACCGCCAGCACGACGGCCAGTAGCGCGATGGTGATGGCGACCTGCTTGCTGAACGGGTCGTTGGCTTCGGGTATCTCGGGTGCTTCGGCCATAAAGGTTTCGTGGGTGCCGGCCATCGACCGATGGGCGCCCTCACGGCAGACAACAGGGATCTCTCACCCGAGCGTTGTCGTCAAGCCGGCGGCCCGGATTCATCGGGGCTTTCCGAGTTGGGATCGGCCTCGGACCGTCGAACCACGGCGACCACGAGCCAAGCCCCGGGCGCAACTAACCAAAAAGCCTGCGACCCAGTGGATCGCAGGCTCTGAAAAACCGATTCGATTGAGCGGTTGAAAACCGCAGTGCGATCAGTAGCGATCGCCACCGCCACGGTCACCGCGCCAGCCGCCGCGGTCGCCGCCGCCGCCGCCGCGATCACCGCGCCAGCCGCCGCCACCACCACCGCCGCCGCCACCGCCACGGTAGCCGCCACCGCCGCCGCCGCCGCCACCACCCCGGTAGCCGCCGCCACCACCGCCACCACCACGGAAGCCGCCGCCGCCACCAGCGGGACGCTCTTCACGGGGACGGGCGATGTTCACGGTCAACGCACGGCCGCCCAAATCCTTGCCGTGGAACATTTCCACAGCGCGATTGGCCTCGTCCGGAGTCGAGAACTCGACGAACGCGAAACCGCGGGACTTTCCGGTCACGCGATCGAGCATCAGGTTGACATTGGTGACCACACCGGCCGCCGAAAAGTGATCCTGGAGGTCACGTTCCTGCGTCTGGTAGGACAGGTTTCCCACAAACAAACGGGAATTGTTATCCATACGACTTTTGGCCGCTCTTCAACCGAGTGAGGGAAACTGCACCAGCAGACTTCAATTGCGGGGACATAACTGAGCGACCTCCACAAACCGTCAACGTGACGCCGACACTACATGTTCCAAACGGACGTGCGATGTATAGCAATTCCGTGAAGTCGGTCAAATGTATATTAGTAGCAAGATAACGATGCGGCGGAGCTACCCTGTTCCAAACCATCCCTGTCGAGTGAGGGATTCCTGCAAAGCAGCCTGAGGTGTGCGGATCCTTCGGCCTCATTTGATTTATCAATTCGCGTCTCACCGTGTCTCACCGCCCACGCACAACAGGAATCACTGGCGGTTCACGAGGCTGGGAAACTACGCTCAGGCGCAACTGCTCCCATGATTCCCCTGCATCACCTTCGCGCCGGTATCATCGGCACCGGCTTCATCGGTCCGGTCCATATCGAGGCCCTCAAACGCCTCGGAGTGCAGGTCACGGCCGTTTGCGGATCGACGGCCTCGGCGCAGGACTGCGCGGAACGCTGGGGCATCCCCGAGGTCTACGGCGACTACGATGCCGATTCACTCATCGGCTCCCCGAATGTCGACGTGGTGCACATCACCTCTCCCAACAAGGCCCACGTGGCGCAATCGCTCAAGGCCTTGCGGGCGGGCAAACACGTGGTCTGCGAGAAGCCCCTGGGCATGAATTCGAGGGAAACGGCCCGGGTGGTGGCCGCGGTCGAAAAACCCGGAGCGCCCGTCTTCGCCGTCAATTACATGTGCCGGTTCTTCCCGGCGATTCTCCAGATGCGCGCCCTGGTCGCGCGCGGCGACCTGGGGCGGATCATCCATGTCCAGGGACACTTCTTCCAAGACTGGTTGCTCCACGAGACCGACTTCAACTGGCGGTTGCTCGCTTCCGAGGGTGGAAAACTCCGGGCCGTGGGCGACATCGGCACCCACTGGATCGATGCGGTGTCGTTCATCCTCGGCAGCCGGGCCGAGCGGGTCTTCGCGCATCTGGAAACCTTCCACAAGACCCGCTTCCGGCCCAAGGGGGCCCTGAAGACCTTCGCCCAGGCGGATCCCGAATCACGGATCCCCTACCGGGTGGACACCGAAGACTTCGGCAGTGTGCTGCTGCGCTTCGGGAAGTCGGACCATGGGTTCGCCGATCAGGTGCATGCCAACGCGTCGATCTCCCAGGTCGCCGCCGGTTGGAAATGCAGTCTTTCGCTCGGGATCTACGGCACCCGCGGCAGTGCCCGGTGGGACTTCCAACAACCCAACGAAATCCTCATCGGCCGGCGCGATGGGCCCAACGAAATCCTCCAGCGGGGAACCACCGGCTTCTTGGAGGACGTCGCCGGATTCACCGACACCCCGGGCGGTCATCCCGAGGGGTTCCCGGACAGTCACAAGATGCAGTACCGGGCGGTCTATGAGCACATCGCCGGCGGACGGCGCGCGCCGATCCTCTTCGCCACCGCCCACGACGGCCATCACGAGGTGAGGCTCTGCGAGGCGGTGCTGCGCTCCAGCAAATCAGGCCGATGGGTGACGGTCTGAACCCACCGCATCCGGACTGGGCGCGTCGCAACCGTCCAACGGACGGACAGGCTTTTTCCAGATGGGCACCACGCGCTTCATCTCGTCGATCACCCACTGACAGGCCGCGAAGGCCTCGCCGCGATGGGCCGACACCACCTCGATCCACAACGAAGCTTCACCCACCGCCACCCGTCCGATGCGGTGCACCAACCGGACCGATTCAACGGTCCCCCGCGCGGCCAAGCGGTCGAACAACTGGTGGAACTGGTGTTCGGCCATGGGCACGAAACAGCTGTAGTCGAGCGCCGCGATCCGGTCGCCACCCTCAAGCCCCCGGACCACGCCGGAGAAATAGACGACCGCCCCCATGCCCGACGAGACCGAGCGCGAAGCCAGCAGGCTCGGCTCGTCGATGGGTTCGACGGTGATGGACAGGAACCGTTTCATCCGCCTTGGACCGGTGGGAACAGGGAAACACGGTCTCCGGGTCGGAGGACATACCCGTCATCCTGATACTCGACCCCCACCGCGATCAGGGTCGAGCGGCGCAACCCGGCCAGCGGCGGATGCGCCTGATACACCCGCTGGAGCAGCACCTCGACCGTCGCTCCGTCGGACAGCGTGACGACGGTCTCCGCACAGCCGGCCAGCTCCGCGAAATACGACCAGAACGTCACCGGGATCGTCATCGCGCGGCCTTGCGGGCGGGGGTCTCCTTGGGGGCGTACACCTCGGGCTTGAGCACGCCGACGTAGGGCAGATTGCGATACCGCTCCGCGAAATCGAGTCCGTAGCCCACGACGAACAAATTGGGAATGCGGAAGCCCACGTAGTCGGCCTCGAAAGTGCCCACCCGACGTTCCTTCTTGTCGAGCAGCACGCAGGTCCGGATGGACGCCGGCTTGAGGGCCGAGATCTTCTCGGTGACCGCCCGGAGTGTCTTGCCCGTGTCGAGGATGTCGTCGACCACGAGCACATGGGCGCCCCGGACATCGAGCTTCAGCTCTTTGTTGAACACCAGGTTGCCGGACTCGGTGCCGGCTCCGTAACTGGAAACACCGAGGAAATCGACCCGGAGCGGGAACGGCAGGCGTCGCAGCAGGTCGGCCAGGAACAGCACCGTGCCGCTCAGCAGGGAGACCACCAGCACATCCTTGCCGGCATAATCTTTGGCGATGGCCTTGCCCATGAGGGCGATGCGTTTCTGGAGGTCCGCCTCCGGGATGAGCACACCGGCCAGATCGGCGCGCTGGCTGGGCGGAATCCGGCGGGTGAGTTCCTGGGTCAATCGCGGTTTGGACAGGGGCATCGGGTTCCTTTCAGGGGGCTGGGAGTGGAGGTTGGGTCGGGTCGCAAGACCTCGGCGCCGGGTCGAGCGCCGGTCTTTGACTGCCACAGCCCAGGCACTTTGTCCAACACCCCCTTGAGACGATCGGTCGGCGGCTCAGATGTGCTTCGAATCGTCGGCGTCCTTGGCCTGATAGCCGGAATCCTGGCGCTTCAGGTTCACCTCGTTCTTCTTCACGTAGGCGGCGAACACCTCATCGGCGCTCATGCCCAACACCTGCGCCATGCTGATCAGGAAGTGCAGGCAGTCGACCACCTCGACCCGGGCGTTCTGCTCGTCGAACTTCTGGTACTTGGCCCACCACTTCCAGGGCACGCTGTCGGTCAACTCCGCGAGTTCCTGCGACATGGCCCGGCAATAGTTCAGGATCCACTGGGTCTTCTCGGCCTCGGTCATGGCGTCGGTGTTCACACCGATGCGGGCGTTGAGGGATTTCTGCATCCGGAAGAGTTCGCGGAACTGGTCGGGTGTTTCCATTGAGGCGACAGAATCGGGACGAGGCGGCCCGGGCGGAAGCGCAAAAACAGGGTGACGCAAACGGAGGCGACAAGGGAGCGCGACTCGGATTCCATGAGCGCCCACCGGGCATGAACCCCATGGCCAACCCCTTGCACGATGAGGTGCGGATCCTGCTCGACCGACACGAGGTCGAGCCCGAGCACGCCCACCAGGTGTGTCGATTGGCCCTGGCCCTCTTCGACGGCCTGGCTCCGGTCCATGGCTACGGCCCGAACGAACGGCGCCTGCTGGAATGCGCGGCGCTGCTGCACGACATCGGTTGGTCGGTCTCCGGGCCCGAGGGTCGCGGACACCACAAGGCCTCGGCGCGGCTCATCCGGGAGTTCCCCTGGAGCTCTCTCCGGCCCGACGAAGTGCGCTGCGTGGCCGCCGTCGCCCGATATCATCGCAAAGCCCTGCCGAAGCCGGACCACGACGATCTGGAGGGGCTCGGCCCGGTCGAACGCACCCGCGTCGAATGGCTGGCCGGCTGCCTGCGGACGGCCGACGGATTGGATCGCCGGCACCTCCAAGGGGTTTCCGACCTCGCGGTGCGAGGCAGCCGACGGCACCTTCAGGTACGGGTCTCGGCCCCGGTCCCCATCGAGGAGGAACTGGCGGCGGCCGACAAAAAATCCGATCTCCTGCGCCGGCTCCTGCCGGGACGATTGAGCCTGGCAACCGGAGATTCCGCCGACTGCGGAACCCTCGAATGACCCACCGTCCCGCCAGGCTGGCCATCGAACCCGGAACCGATGAACCGGAAGCCCCGGCCGTGTGCGCGCATTGCGAGGGGCCCCTTCCCCGGCATTCCCCGGCGCCGGGGCCACCACCGCACTTCTGCTGCTACGGGTGCCGCTTGCTGGGAGAACGGCCGAAGTCCTCGAACGATCCGTCCGGCACTTCCGGCGGGCAGGCGATCTTCCGCATCGTCGTCGGAGCCGTGATCGCCAGCCAGGCCATGCTGATCGGTCTTGCACTCAATCTCTCGGAGCCGGAAGGAGCGATGCGCACCGGCCTCCACGCCGTGCTGATCGCCCTGACCCTGGGTGTATTCGGACTGTTGGGGCTTCCGTTGCTGCGGGCCACGTGGGACTGCGCGTGTCGACGCACCTTCGGCCTCGAGCTCCTGTTCGTCTCCGGGATCATCGGAGCCTTCGGGGCCTCGCTGCTGTCGAGCCTGCGCGGCAGCGGCCCGGTGTACTACGAGGTGGTGGCCGTGCTGCTGACCGTCTACAGCGCCGGCAAGGCCCTCACAGCCCGGGCCCGTGAACAGGCTTTGGCCGAGACCCGTCGCCTCGGAGACACCTTCGCCACGGCCCGTCGGATCGGGCCTTCCGAGGTTCGGGTCCCCGTCCACGACATCGTCGAGGGCGATTGCGTCCGGGTGCTGCCCGGTGAAGCCATCCCGGTCGATGGCGTGGTGGTCCAGGGCGAGGGTTTCGTGCGCGAGACCCCGCTGACCGGAGAGCCGGAGCCGGTCATCCGCCGCATCGGAGACCCGGTGCTGGCCGGCGGGTTCAGCGAAGATGCCGAGTTGGTGGTGCGGAGCCGGATCTCCGGAACCCGCCGGCGCCTCGATGGGTTGATCCGTCAGGTCGAGCAGGCCCGCACCACCCTGGGCTCCAGCGAGGCCCAACATCAGGCCGACCGATTGGCGCGGGTGTTCCTCCCGATCGTGCTGATCACCGCTCTGGCCGCCGTGTTCTGGGCCGGGTTCCAGGGCCGATGGGAGTCGGGCCTCTTCAACGGTCTGTCGGTGCTGTTGGTGGCCTGCCCGTGCGCCCTGGGACTGGCCACCCCGCTGGGCCTCTGGCAGGGCATGGCCACCCTGGCCGCCCGAGGCGTGGTGGTGCGCGATGCGCGGGCCTTGGAGCGATTGGCCTCGGTGACGCTGGCGGTCTTCGACAAGACCGGCACCCTGAGTGAATCCCAACTGAGTCTGGTGGATGTCGTGACCGCCGGAGAGCCCAAGGATCGGGCCCGTTGGCTGTCGATCATCGCCGCCGTGCAATCCCGGAGTCTTCATCCGGTGGCGCGCGCCTTCCAGCGGCCGGATGCTGAAGACGCGCCGGAAATCGCGGTGGAAGACTTCCTGACCGTCCCGGCCCGCGGTGTCCAGGCCCGCGTGCGGATCGGAACCGAAGCACCGCTTCAAGTGCGCATCGGCATCCGGGAATGGGCCTGGGAACCGCAGGCCGACCCGGCTCTGGAAGCCCGGCTCGAGGGAACTGGAAGCCGGGTCTGGGTCTCGACCGACGCTCGCCCGGTCGCCGTGGCTCTGGTTCGTGAGCGCCTGAGGTCGTCGGTGGCGGCGACCTTCGACGACCTGCTGCGGCTGGGTGTGGAGCCCCGGGTGCTGTCGGGCGACCAGCCGGAACGCACCCGGGAACTCCTGAGCGGAGTGGACGGGGCCCGGCATCTGACGGGAGGCCTCACCCCGGCCGACAAGGCCGAGCAGATCGACCGCTGGCAGGCGGCCGGGCACCGGGTCGTCTTCATCGGTGACGGCATCAACGATGCGCCGGCCCTGGCCGCGGCGGAGGTCGGCATCGGCTTGCTCGAAGGAGCCCCGTTGGCTTCGGCCACCGCCGACATCGTGTTGTGTGGTGGTCAGCTTCGGGAGATTCCGGAGGCGGTGGCGCTGGCCCGGGCCGTCCGGGATTCCATCCAAAGAAACCTCCGATTCGCCGTCGCCTACAACGGTCTGGGAATGATCCTCGCTGCCTCGGGTCGCCTGCACCCGGTGGTCGCCGCCCTTCTGATGACCGGCAGCAGTGCGGTCGTCAGTTGGCGGGCCTGGCGGGGCGGCTCCTGCCACACGAGGTTCCCTTCCACCAATCCCGGTCATCCGGCCACGGCCTCCGCGGCGTCACCCCGCTCCTGGATGACCGGATGGCTGAGACGATCGGCCTGGGCCGCGGGATTTCTCCTGCAGATCCCCTTGCTCATCGGACTGGGGCGACTGACCGCCATTCCCGCCGCCCTGGTGGCGCTGCTGGGAGTCGCCGGAGCCGGATGGGCCTGCCGAAGCGCCCTGCGACACTCGGTCGACTCATCGGACAGCAGGCAGACCGCCTGGGAGCCCATGATCCTGGGAATGCTGGGGCCAGCCAACCTCGCCATGCTGGCGGGGTGGTGGGCCGACGCGGGTTTCCGCCCCGTCATGCAGGAGGGCGTGTGCCTGTGCTGCTCGGGTCATCGGTTCTTCACAGTCGGCGCGGGCATCCCATGGATGACCCTGGGCATGGGGGTGGCCGGACTTCCCTTCATGAGGGGCGCGATCCTGGGCTGGCCCCGAACCGGCCAACGCCTCGCCACGGCCCTGGCCCTCACCGTGTCGATGGCCGGCGGCATGAACTGGGGAGCCTCGCAGGCCTTGAGCTGGGCCGGCCCGGGACATCCATGGCAATTCCTCATCGCCTATGGCGGCATGACATCCGGAATGATGGCCGGAATGCTCTTCACCTGCGCCGTGAGTGAGGCGCTCCGCCACCGGATCCGCGGGGCATCGGGGGCGGTCCGGCCGACCGATCCGGGGCCTTGATGTGTCCGCGGGATCGCCGGGACACCCGCCCCAAAGAGCCTCGCCCGAAGAGAGTTCCGCCGTTGACCCCTGCGCCGGCTTACCTAGCCTCGGGGGCCGTGAGCCGATTCTCCGTGCGTGCATTGATGGTGGTGACCTGTCTGTGGGTCGGGGTGATGAATTGCCCCGCTCCCCTGATCTATCGACCCGGTGAAGGCTGGACCTACGAGGCCGTGGGGGCCGGTGCCGCGTGGCAGCGCAAACGGGCCAAAGACCAGCTCGCCGTGGCTCAGGAGGCCTTCGACGCCGGTCAGTACCGTTTGGCCCTGAAAGCCGCCAAGCACACCACCAAGACCTGGCCCCTGTCCGATTCGTCCGGCCGGGCCCAGTACCTGATTGGTCGGTGTTACGAAGCCCGCAAGATGGACGAACGCGCGTTCAAGGAATACCAGAAGGCGCTGATCAAGTACCCCAAGCTCGACAACTACTCCGAGATCCAGCAGCGGCAGTTCGAGATCGCCAACCGCTACCTCGGGGGCCAGTGGTTCAAACTCTGGGGCTACATCCCCTTCTTCCCGTCGATGGACCGCACGGCCAAGCTCTTCGATCAGGTCAACAAGAACGGTCCGTACAGCGAGATCGGGCCCAAGGCCTTGATGAACATCGGTATGGCCCGGGAAAAGCAGAAGGACTACCGCCAGGCGGTGCGGGCCTACGAACGGGCCGCCGACAAGTACTACGACCGTCCGAAGGTGGGGGCCGATGCCATGTATGCCGCCGGCATCGCTTGGAACCGCTTGGCCAAGCGCGCCGAGTACGACCAATCGCTGGCGGGCAATGCCATCAACTTCCTGAATGACTTCAAGGCCCTCTACCCCGACGACCAGCGCTCCGAAGAGGCCACCCAGATCGTCTCTTCGCTGAAGACCGAACAGGCCCGGGGCGCCCTCAAGACCGCCGAATTCTACGAGAAGTACAAGCGCTACCAGGGCGCGCTGGTCTACTACAACGAAGTGCTGGTCAAAGACCCGAATTCCACCTTTGCGACCCAGGCGCGCGAACGGATCGAGTTCCTCAAACCCAAGGCCCAGAAGCAGGTGCGACGCTGGTCTGAGAACGACGCCCGCGCGCTGGAACGCGAACGGATGAACGCGACCAACGCACCGGCCGGCAAGACCCAGAAGAAATCCAAATGAGCCCCGCACCCACCCCATCCCGACGGTCGGCCGTGGCCTGCCTGCTCGCCGTGACCTGGGGGCTCTTGGTCGGCTGCGGCGGATACTCGCTGGGCCCCAGCAACGGCCAGTCGGCCGGAGTCCGGGCCATCCGCGTCGGGCACGTGGCCAACGGCACCGATGAACCGCGTCTGGCCGACACGGTGAGCCACGCTCTGCGCGCCCAGGTGCACGTCGATGGCACCTTCCGACTGGCCACCCAGGACGACGGCGACATCGTCATCACCACCGCCCTCCAGACATTCCAACGCAACCCGCTGACCTTCCAGCCCCGGGACATCATCGCCACCCGCGATTACGATGTGATCCTCACGGCCCACGTGAAGGCCATCGAAGTGGGCACCGGCAAGGTGCTCCTCGATCAGCTGATCACCGGGCGCACCACCATCCGCAACACGGCCGACCTCGGCTCGGCCGAACGACAGGCCGCCCCGCTGCTGGCCGAGAATCTCGCCCGCAATATCATCAGCCGCCTCTCCGAAGGCTCCTGGTGACTCCCACACCCCGATAAACTCCCCGATGAAGGCCGCCGTTCCGTCCCGTTGGTCCCCCCGCGGCGCTCTGGCTGCCTGTCTGGGGTGTTTCTCCCTCGCGGTCTCCGTCACGGCCGCCGACTGGCCCGGTTGGCGGGGAACCCACCGCGACGGCCTGAGCCCCGATCCCCTGCCCGACCGGCTCGAGCAGGCTCCCCAACCGCTGTGGCGCAAATCCATTGGCCACGGCTACTCGGGGGTCGTCGTGGCCGGCCGGCGGCTGGTGTATCTCGATGATGCCGCAGGTCGCGAAACGGCTCATTGCCTCGAGGTCCAGACCGGCCGCGAGCTCTGGTCACAACCCTTCGCCGAGCCGTTCACCGACGAATTCGAGCCCGGTCCGCGCTGCACACCGCTGGTCGAGGGCGATCGGATCTACGTCCAGAGCTGCCTGGGTGAATTCGCCTGCCTGTCGCTCGACAGCGGCAAGAAACAGTGGGGCTTCCACTTTCGCGATTACGGCATGTTCTGGGTCAAAGACCGCTCGGGCGGACCCGGAGCCGCCAACCGGCGGGGCAATTCCGGCTCCGCGATGATCTCGGGCGAGCGGATCTTCATCCAGATCGGCTCGACCAACGGGGCGGGCATCGCGGCCTTCGACAAGAACTCGGGCCGGCTCCTCTGGAAGTCCCAGGACGACCTCACCAGCTACGCCTCGCTGATGACCGGCACCTTGGCGGGCCGACATCAGGCCATCGCCGTGACGTGCGAGGGCCTGTTGGGATTGGACGCCGCCTCGGGCGAAGCCCTGTGGCGGGTGCCTTTCAAGACCGGTGCGAACCGGAATGTCCTGACTCCGGTGCTCGACGGCGACCATGTCCTCTTCGCCAGCTACACCACGGGCCTGCGACGGGTGGCCCTCGAGGCCGACGGAGCCAAGGTCCGGGCGAGGCAGACCTGGCTGAATGCCGACCTGAAGATCAATCTGGCCACGCCGGTGTTGGTGGGAGGCCACCTCTACGGGCACGGACCCGACAAGGACTTCATTTGCGTCGAAGCCGCCACCGGCAAACTTCAATGGCGACAAGCCGGCTTCAACCAATACGCCTCCACCCTGGCCTCGGGTTCGCGGCTGCTCGTCCTGAACGACGCCGGCGAAGTCCTGCTGCTGGGGGCCGATCCGACCCGGTACACCGAGCTCGGCCGGTTCCAGGCCTGCGGCAAGACCTTCAGCCACCCCGCCTATGCCGATGGGGTGCTGTACACGCGCGACAGCCGTGAACTTGCGGCCTGGCCGTTGCAGCCGTCCCGACGCTGAACCGGCGCTAACCTCTCTCGATGAAACCGATCCTCTTTGAACTGGGGAGCTTCCGGCTCCATGCCTTCGGATTGTGGGTGGCGATGGGCTTCCTGGCCGGCTCGTGGATCGCCGCCCGTCGCGGAAAAGCCATCGGTCTCGATCCGCAGGCCATCCAAGACCTGGTGTTCCCGTGGTTGCTGGTGGGCGGCCTCATCGGAGCGCGCATCCTCTATGTGGTGAGCTACTGGCAGCGGGATTTCGCCGGCCAACCGCTCGGTGAAGTCGTGGCCATCTGGAAAGGAGGCCTCGTTTTCTACGGAGGCCTCATCGGGGCCACCGTGGCGGGAATCGTCGGGATCCGCCGCAAAGGCATGCCCCTCTGGCCCACGGCCGACTGCCTCGCCATCGGCGTGGCTCTCGGGCACGTCTTCGGGCGCGTGGCCTGCTGGTTCAACGGGTGTTGCTACGGACGGGCCTGCACCCTGCCCTGGGCCATCCATTTTCCGGCCGACCACGCCACCGGCGGGGCCGCGGTCCACCCCTCCCAACTCTACGAGGCCGCGCTCAACCTGCTGCTGTGCCTGGGGCTGATCGTCCGGCAATCGCGCGGAGGGCATGTCCCGGGACAGATCTTCGCGCTGTACCTCATGGCCTACGCCGGAATCCGGTCGTTCACCGAATACTTCCGCGGAGACTACGGGGTGCAAAGCGCTCCGGCCTCGGGCGTCCTCACTCCGGGCCAGACCACGAGCCTGGCCATCGCCGCCGCCGGCATCGCCGTGTGGTTGTTCCGAAAGGCCCGCCCGGATTCCTCTGGAGCGCGTTGATGCCCGACAGGTCCTGCGTCCGATTCAGGCCTTGAGAATCACAACCGGTTCAAGGCACTGATCACCGCCTGGATCGAAGCCAACTCGATGTTGGTGTTCACACCGGCACCCCAGCGGGTCTTGCCCTCGGCGGTGCGGATCTGGATGTAGGCGATCGCGCTGGCGGCCTCGCCCTCCGAAAGTGAGTGCTGCTTGAACTGGGTGACTTCGAAGCGGGGCACCCCCGCCTCGGCCAAGGCATGGACGAAGGCCGCGATCGGACCGTTGCCGCGACCACGCACCGAGACCTCTTGCCCCGACCGCAGCATTGAAGCCCGACACTCGAAGAGTCCGTCCACGCCGTCGGCATGGAAGTGGATCAGCGACCACGGTACCGAGCGTTGGACGTATTCCTTCCAGAACATCGCCTTCAACTCCTCACCGCGCACCTCGCGGCCCAAGGCATCGACCTGATCGTTGGCGATCGGCCCGAATTCCCGCTGCAGGTCCTTGGGCAACTCGATGCCGAACTCCGTCTCCAGCAGGTAGGCGACGCCCCCCTTGCCCGATTGACTGTTGACCCGGATCACCTCGCGGTATTCGCGACCGATGTCGGCCGGGTCGAGCGTGAGATAGGGGACATCCCAGTGGCTGCGTGAGCCGCTCTCCCATTCGGCCAACCCCTTCTTGATGGCGTCCTGATGGGAACCGCTGAAGGCGGTGAAAACCAATTCGCCGGCGTAGGGCTGGCGCGGCGGCACCGTGAGCCCTGTGCACCGCTCATACACCTCGCGGATCTGCCCCAGGTTGGAGAAGTCGAGATTCGGGTGGATGCCCAGCATGTAGAGATTCAACGCCACCGCGATGACATCCAAATTGCCGGTGCGCTCACCGTTGCCGAACAGGGTGCCTTCCACCCGATCGGCACCGGCCAACAGCCCCAACTCGGTGGCGGCCACGCCGGTGCACCGGTCGTTGTGGGTGTGCAGGCTCACGACCAGCGACTCGCGATGGCGGATGTGCCGGCACATCCACTCGATCTGGTCGGCGTACACGTTCGGGGTCGCCACCTCCACCGTGCAGGGCAGGTTCAGGATCATCTTCTTCTCGGGCGTCGGCCGCCACACACCCATCACGGCCTCGGAGATCTCGAGGGCGAACTCGAGCTCGGTGGCGCTGAAGCTTTCGGGCGAGTACTGCAGCCGGACGTCCGTACCCTCAAGCCGGTGCAGGCGTTCCTGGATCCACCGGGCTCCCTGCACCGCGATGGCCTTGATCTCGTCGCGGCTCTTTCCGAACACCACCCGCCGCTGGGCCGGCGACGTGGAGTTGTAGAGATGGATGATCACCCGCTTGGCCCCCACCAGCGACTCGATCGTGCGCTCGATGAGATCTTCGCGGGCCTGGACCAGCACCTGGATGGTCACATCGTCCGGAATCCGATGCTCTTCGATGAGGCGGCGGTTGAAGGCGAATTCGGTGTTGGAGGCCGAGGGAAAGCCCACCTCGATCTCCTTGAACCCGCAGCTCACCAGCGTCTGGAACAGCTCGAGCTTCTGGGCCACGTTCATCGGCACGGCCAGCGCCTGGTTGCCGTCGCGAAGGTCGACGCTGCACCAGATGGGGGGCGCGCTGATCGTGCGCGCAGGCCATTGACGGTCGCGCAAGTCCACCGCAGGAGCGGGGCGATACTTCGTGGCAGGGTTCTTCAACATATCCGAAACGTTGGACAGAATACGCCGGCCGGGTCCCTTGCGGCAGAAAAAAAGGTTCCCCGCCTTCAGGCTCCCAGAACCGGTTCTGCCCGGGTGGTCGACCGGGCGACCGGCGTCTAGCGGATCCGGAAGTATCGCCGGTCGCCTCCGGTGGCGACCCTCACCTCGGCGAACTCGCCGTCGGGCGGGGCTTCGATCTCTTCAACCCCTTGGAACGGTGACCGCAGATCGTCCGAAGCCTCGAGGCGGTAGCGCTGCCCCGGCCAGGCCGCCCAGCGGATCCGCAGGCGTCCCTCGGACTCCCAGGTGGCTTCCAGTCGGATCGGCGGCGGCTCGGGCCACTGGATCGCCACCCCGGAGAACACCGGGCGCTCTCCCACCACCGTGGGGCCGGCGACCCCGATGAAACCCGCATCGAACTGGCGCCGCATCGTGGCCGCGGTGGCATCCAAGCCGACCCCGCCGGCGATGCGCACCGTCTGACCCGGTCGCAGCCCTCCCAATTCGCGGAGGGGGATGGCGATCTGGACCGCATCGGCGCTGGTCACCCCCGGCGCCACCGCTCCGCGCATCGATTCCGGATTCCACGCCCGGATCCGGATTCCCGGCACGGAACCCAGGCCCGGATCCAGCCGGAAGACCCCCTGCCCGAGGGCCACCTGCGAACCGGGTCTCCGGAAGCGACGATCCTGCCGCTGGGCAGACACATCGCTCACCACGATTCCGATCGCCGGGCGGAATCCGTCGAAGGCCACGCCCTCGGCCAAATCCAAGGCATCGGCTCCCTGAGCGGATCCATCGTCGCTCGCATCCCGACGCCCATCGCCCAACCCGGCCAGCGAGGACACCCCCGGCAAGCCGGGCACCTCCAGGAACAGGTACGCGTCCGAACCGGGAGAGAGAGCAAGACCGTCGAGTCCGAGGTACAGATTCGTGCTGTCCATCATCACCCGCAATTGGCCCAGATTGCTGAAACGCCCGGTCAGCGACGGAATGCCCGGGGCTCGGGTCATGCCGTGGGCCTCCCAGGAAGGGGTCTGCAGCGCCGAAGCCATCTCATCGGGAGTCCCCGGAGTCCCGATCGGAACCAGGGCCGAGGCCGGCCGACGCCGGATCACCGACTGGTCCTCCACCTGCCCCTGCGTGTTGATGCATTGGACCGTCAGCGTATCGCCCTCGAATCGCAGCCGGGTGAAGTGGTAGACCACCCGAAAGGCCGCCTGCAGTGACGACACCTCTCGGAGTCCGTACGGAGCGGCCCCGCCTCCACCGGTCACGATCGAAGTCATCCCTTCGAACGGAATCAACCGCTCATAGTTGTGATCGTGTCCCGAGAGATACAGCTGAACCCCGTGACGCCGGGCGATCGGCAGCAGCACCTCGGCGAATTCCGCCCCATCCGGGCGCCCATTGTAGTTGGAGTCGTCGATCCGATGGGCCGACGAGGTCTCCCAGGGAATGTGGGCCATGACCACCTTCCAGGGCTTCTGAGAGGCGGCCAGATCGGCATCGAGCCACCGCGCCTGAGGACTGTTGGTCCGCATCTGGTATTGGCCCAGGAAGGGTTGGAACAGCACCGCGAAATGCACATCGCCGGCATCGAATGAATAATAGGCCTGAGGAACGGTCCTCTCGGCCACATGCTCCCAACCCGGGGTGTCGTTGGTGGGCGATCCGAAGATTTCCACCAGCGGGTCGAACCCGGCGTAGAGATCGTGGTTTCCCCAGGTGAAGGCCGAAGGCCGGGCTCGCATCCACGGCCTGAGGACACTCAATAGACGCAGGTCGGCCAGCGACGGCGAGAACCCCGGGTAGACCGTGTCGCCCGCGTGCAACACCAGGTCGGCCTCCGATCGCATCATGGCCGCCACCACCGCGTGCGGCGAGGCGTCGCCCCATCCGGAATCGCCGACCACCTGAACCGTCAGCGGCCCCGCCATGGGCAGGGTCTGGAAGCTCAGTGGCGCCGTGGAGCCCCCCTCGCCCTCCTTCCCGAGGATCACCCGGTAGCGATACCGCGTTCCTGGCCGCAACCCCTCCAACCGGACGACATGCTGCAGTGCTTCGGGCCCCAATTCGACGGCCTCGTTCAACGACGCCACCCCGTATTCCACCCGAACCGAGCGTGGCCACGGCGTCAGGAATCGGATCTCGGCCCGATTTGAAGACACATTCTGCAGGTAGGGCGCCCTTGAAAAATTGGCCAACAACTCACCGGTGAACACCGGCCATCGGGAATACACGCCGTCCGCATGCAACTGGAGGGTCAGCCAATTGGTGCCGGGGCGGATCCAACCCGCGGCCGGTCCGAGCGGAATCAACTCCGGGCTGCCGAAGCTCCGAGGGGCCGGAACGGCCGAAAGCGGGACAGGCGTCTCAGGCGGATTCGAAAAACCCCGGCGCAGACATTCCCGCCCATTGAGGCTCATCACCCAACCGCCCGAGTAATCGACCCTCAACGATAGCCAGCGTACATCGGTTCCTTCGGGAATCACAAAGGCCCGCCGCAAAAGCACCCGTTCCCACCCGTTGGTGTTCGGAAACCGGGTGGATTCACCGTAATGGCTCGTACCGAACCCACCGGAACCGTCCCACCAACCGGAATCGTCGAAGCCCTCCGACAACCACCCTTCAGGCACCGTCTGCATCGATCCCACCTCCCGGTATCGCCATCGATCAGAGAGACCCACCAGCGCCACATCGTCGCCGGCCTGCCCCTGCCAGGGCCTGAGCCAGAACATCCAGAGGCTCCAAAGAATCCAGAACCCGGAACCGTGAGCCCACTTCACCATGACCAGCACTTTGACGGATTCCCGACGCCCCGTGAACCGCAAATCACCCGGGGGCCGCGTACCATGCCCGAGGCCCGGTCCCACCGTGCGGACCGTCGGCCAGACCGGGCTCTCACCGACCAACCGACTCGGCCAAGGACTCGGCTGGATAGGTCCAGATCTCGGCCAGCGTCGGATGGTAGTGGGGCACCGCCGCCCACTGGGCCACCGTCATCCGGGCGGCCATCGCCACGGCCGGTTCATGGATCAATTCACCGGCCTGTGGACCGACGCAGGCCGCACCCAACACCTCTCCCGACACCGGATCGGCCAGCACCTTTACGAACCCTTCCTTCGCCCCGAGGATCATCGATTTGCCGTGGTCGTTGAACGGGTATTGGTCGGTGCGAAAGGCGATCCCCCGGCTCAGGGCCTCGCGTTCCGACAGGCCCACCTGGGCCACCTGAGGCGAGGTGAAGACCACCGAAAGCAGCAGCCGGTAATCCATGCTCCGCAGGCGCCCGGGGTTGAGAATGTTGTGGGCGGCGATCTCGCCCTGTTGCACGGCGAGGTGGACGACCTCGTGAGGCCCGCAGCAATCACCCGCCGCGAAGACGTCGGACCGGGACGTCCGTTGATGCGGATCGGTGACGATGCGCCCGCGCTCCAGAGTCACGCCGAGGGTCTCCAGGCCCAGGTGGGCGGTATTGGGCACCCTGCCCAACCCGTGGAAGATCTCCTCCGCATCGACTGAACGGACCTCGTCTCCCTGACGGAACCACACCCGTTTGCCGAAGGTTCCCCGCTCGACCCGCTCCAATCGCGTCTCCGTGAACACCTCGATGCCCTCTCTGCGGAATGCCTTCTCCAACTCCAACGCGACATCGGCATCGAAACCCGAGAGCAACCGGGAACCGCGTTGGATCACGGTCACCCGACTGCCCATTCTCGAGTAGAATTGGGCGAATTCGAGGGCCACAGCCCCTCCGCCCAACACCACCAGCGACTCGGGTATACGGGCCTGGGCGAGGGCGGTGTCGCTGTTCAGGCAACCGGCGTCTTCCAGGCCCGGCAAGGCCATCGGGGCGACCGAGGATCCGGTGGCCACCACGGCATGACCAAAGCGCAGGGTGCGTCCATCGGCCAAGCGGAGTCGCCCGGGAGCCTCGAATCGGGCCTGCGACCGGATCAACTCGAACCGCCCATCCTCCAGTTGCTGACGGCGGTAGCCGGCGAACTCGGCGATCAAGGCGTCTTTGCGGCGGTAGGCCTGATGGGCATCCACCGAGACCTCACCGGCGGTGATGCCCCAGACCTCGCCCTCGTGGATCGCTTGCCGCAGTTCGGCCGCATGGAGCAAGGCCTTGGTGGGCATGCACCCCCGGAGAATGCACAGCCCCCCCAACTCCGGAGCCCCGTCGATGACCCGGGTCGTGGCCCCTGCGGCCGCCAGGGTCCTGGCGGCGGCATAGCCCGCGCTACCACCGCCCAAAATCACGACATCGGCCGTTTCAGCATTCATGGCCCGGAGTCTGGCCAAACCCCGGGGGGCTGACAAATCCATCACCCTGATCCGGCAGGTTTCTTTCTTACCGTTTTTTAAAGAAACCCTTCAAGCAACCCGGCAACCCGGCCGATTCAGCTAGAAATGACCCGGAGTCGGCGGGCGTCCAAAGCGGGGGGAAGCGTGCCGCCAAACGTTCCGTCCCCCCTAAACGACACCCTCCGGAACCGGTTTTGAGTTTCGAGCCCATGACTGATCAACCCCCAGAGAGCGCCCCGCTCAAAGCCGCCTACACGGCTGCTTCGGTGCTGAAACCGGGCGTCAAGGTTGAACTGATCGATCATCTGGTCCACGAGGTGCCTCCGCATACCCTCAAGGGACTCTCCGGCAGCGCCCGTCAGAAAATCCTCGAAGCTCCCATCGACCCGGCTGTCCGGAATGAAAAATTGGAGAGGGCCTTGGCCATCCTCGACACCTCCAAACAAACCCCGGACTACTTCTATGTGAAGATCCCCGAGGGGATCAGCGACTTCGAGGCGATCGATTCCCTCAACTGCCTGTTCCGCGACCGCTTCGCCTCGCTGCATCGCGATGCGATGGACTCCGCCGACCTGCCCTGGTTGCTCCGACTGGAGAGCGTCACGCAAAGGAACATCGAGAAACCCCGCAAGATCCCGATCTTCTTCACCGTCAAAGGCACCCGGAACAAGTCATTCGAAGAGCAACTCGAGATCGTGGACAACCTGGGCCTGGTCCCGGCCGACCCGATCGAGCAGTTGCTCACGGCCATGACCTACACCTGCCTGCACCCGGGCGTCGATCCGTTCCGAAGCCAATTGGTGCGGGGCTCCATTCCCAACTCGGCCTTGTTCAACACCAACAGCCACGGGGTGCGCACCTTCCCGTTGAGCGGGGGGCGATGCCCCATCGCGTCGATGTCGGCGTTGCCGGCCATCGTGACCTGACGCGGTCGAATCGCCTCCTGCGGAATCGCTTGTTTGGGTGTACCTTGGGCCCGTGTCCGACGTTCAGGAAAACCTCGCCCGCATCCGAAGCCGCATCGAACAGGCCTGCGAACGCTCCGGTCGCGCGCCCGAATCGGTCCGCGTGATGGCGGTCAGCAAGAACCAACCGCCCGACCGGGTTGCCGAAGCCGCCGCGGCCGGACTCACCCTGTTCGGAGAAAACCGGATCCAGGAGGCCAAGGTGAAAATCCCCCTGTGCCCGGGCCGGCTGGACTGGCAGTTCATCGGACACCTTCAATCCAACAAAGCCCGCGATGCGGTCGCCCTGTTCCATGGGGTCCAGGGGGTGGATTCCCTGCCTCTGGCCGAGGAACTTCAAAAACAGGCCACCAAACAGGCCCGCTCACTGCCGATTCTCCTCGAGGTCAATGTCGCCGGAGAGTCTTCCAAATTCGGCTGGAATCCCGATCGCTTGATCAACGAGTTCCTGCAGCTCAACGCCTTGTCCCGACTGGAGGTCCATGGGTTGATGACCATCGCCCCGTATGCCGTCGATCCTGAGCGGGTACGCCCGGTGTTCCGACGCCTGAGAGAACTCCGCGATCGCTGCGCCGACCTGCTCGGAGCCCCGTTGCCCGTGCTCAGCATGGGGATGAGCGGCGACCTGGAGGTGGCCATCGAAGAGGGGGCCACGATGGTCCGGGTGGGCACTGCCCTCTTCGGAGAACGCCCCCGTAAATCGGAGACCGATGAGCCCGCGGGGGAGTGATTCTCCTCCCGTCACTCCCTCCAGCCGCAACGGGGTGGCACAGGGCTGGTACCGCCTCAACGAAAGGCTCAGCCTCCGAGGGCCCCCGCCTGACTCGGGTCGGCGATCGTGCCCTTGTTGAAGTCGACATACTCCTCGGTCAGGTCGGCGGCGTACATCACGGCCGAGGCCTTGCCCAGGTTGAGCCGGATGTGCAGTTCGAAGGTGTCTTCCTGGACGGCCTTCCAGAGGTCGGCGAAGGGTGTCTTGGTCGGCTGACCCCGGCGCAGACTCCACAGGATCTTGCGCGAACCCGACGCCGCATACCCGATGTCCACCTTGTCTTCGACGATCCGGGCCGAACTGTAACCCAGAGCATCGATGATGCGCCCCCAGTTGGGATCACCGCCATGCCAACTGGTCTTGACCAGGGCGCTGTTGGCCACCGACCGGGCGGCGGCATCGGCATCGGCGAAGGAACGGGCGCCCTCGACGCGAACCGTGACCACCCGGTGAACCCCTTCGCCATCGCACACGATCATCTTGGCCAGCGCCAGACACACGTGCGACAGCGCCGCTTGGAAGAGTTCGAAGTCCTTGCCGGAGGCCTTGCGGATGGCGGGATTGCCCGCCAAGCCATTGGCCAAGGCCAGCACCGTGTCGTTGGTGCTCATGTCGCCATCGACGGTGATCCGGTTGAAGCTCGAGGCCACCGCTTCATTCAGCGCGGCCTGCAACGGTTTGGCAGCGATGTCGCAATCGGTGGTGATGAAACACAGCATCGTGGCGTGCAGACCGGCTGGAACCCCACCGGGAACGGCCGCCGGACGGGCCCCCGTCGGCGACATCCCAGGCTGGATCATCCCGGCGCCCTTGCACATCCCTCCGATGCGCACGATCCGGCCACCGATCTTGAGTTCGATCGCGAGGGTCTTCGGACGCGAGTCGCTGGTCATGATGGCTTCGGCCGCGTGGGCCGCATGCTCCGGCGTGGCACCCAGCACCTCGGCCGCAGCCTCGATGCCCGCGGCCACCTGCTCCATGGGCATCTGCACACCGATGCGACCGGTGGACCCCACGAGCACCCGGCCCGTGGACAACCCCAGGGCCTTCTCGGCCAGGCCGGTCATCGCCAGGGCGTCTTTCATGCCCTGACGGCCCGTGCAGGCGTTGGCGTTGCCGCTGTTGACCACCACCGCCTGGGCCACTCCCTTGGCCACACGCGAGACGCACACCTTCACGGGGGCGGCGCAGATCTGGTTGGTGGTGAACAAGCCGGCGACGGCGGCCGGCGTCTCGCTGACCAACAGGCACAGGTCGCGCTTGCGTCCCTTGTCGGACCCCTTGCCGGTGCCCAGTCGCTTGATGTCGCAGAACACACCGCCTGCGAGGAACCCTTGGGGAGCCACTACCGCCCCGTCGATCGGCTTGAACTTCAATTGCACGCCCGGTTTGAAGCGGACCCGGGCGCGGGAAACAATCCCAAACCGCGGAAACCCCTCGGAAACTCCCGGAGGCCCGGGCGCCCGCGAGGCCTACCAAAGGCTCGGCCGGACCGTTTCCGTGGGGAGGAAAGCGATGGCGAAGCGCTGGCCGGGTCGAGGCCCGTCCCCCGCGAATACCAACGCTCTTGCGTCTGAGGCCCCTGCCAGCACGAGCGATCCCATGGAATCGTTCCGGCTCAGAACTCCACGATCTGCCCGCGCTGCGGCACCACCACCTCGGCCTCGGGCTTGAGCGATCTCAGGGTCTCGGCGAAGGCCAGCGAGGCGGATTCCTCGCCATGGATCACGGTGATCTTCCGCATCGGGCCCGAGAGCGACTTCACGTATCCGATCAATTCGGATTTGCCGGCATGCCCCGAGAACGCATCGATCCGGGCGATCTGGGCCTTCACCTCATGCGGAATGCCGAAGATGTTCACCGGGTTCCGGCCCGAGACGATCAGATGCCCCAGCGTGTGCTCGGCGCAGTAGCCCACGAAGAGCACCAGGTTGCGCGGATCGCCCAGCGTGTGGCTCAGATGGTGTCGGATGCGCCCGGCCTCGGCCATGCCCGAGGCGCTGATGATGATGCAGGGTTGGTTGAATTCGTTGAGCTTCTTCGACTGCGCCGCCTCCCGGATGTAGGTGAGGTGATCCATGCCGAAGGGGTTGCCCTTGGTCCGGAGGTGCTCATAGGCCTCGTGGTCGAAACATTCCGGATGCAGCCGGAAGACTTCCGTGGCGTTCACGCTCAGAGGGCTGTCCACGAAGATGGGGACTTCCGGAAGACACCCCGACTCGGTCAACTGGTTCAACACATACACCAACTGTTGAGTCCGCCCGACCGCGAAGGCCGGAATGACCACTTTGCCACCCCGCGCCAGCGCCGCTGCGACCACGTGGCACAGTTCATCCCTCGAAAAGGTGGCATCCCCGTGTTCGCGGTCGCCGTAAGTGCTCTCGATCTGCAGGAAATCGACGTCTTCCACCGGTTCCGGGTCCCGCAGGATCTCCTGGGCCGGCCGGCCGATGTCGCCGGAGAAAAGGTAGCGGAAGTGCCGGGCTCCCTCGCGGACATCCAGAATCACCTGCGCCGAGCCCAGAATGTGCCCGGCATCCCGGAACTCCAGAGTGACTCCGTCGACCAACGGCATGCGGCGCCCGTAGTTGATGGCCACGAATTGCCGGGTCGCCCGCTCGGCGTCTTCGACCGAATAGAGCGGTTCGACCGGGGGCAAACCCTGCCTGGCCCGCTGCTTGGAGACATACTGGCTGTCGGCCCATTGGACCCGCGCCGAATCCTCGAGCATCACCGCGCAAAGGTCTCGGGTGGCGAAAGTCGAGTAGATGTTGCCCTGAAACCCCTGCTTGCAGAGATTCGGCAAGTTCCCTGCGTGATCGATGTGAGCGTGGCTCAGCACCACCGCATCGAGAGTAGTCGGATCGAAGGGGAATTCCCGGTTCCTGTGGATCGATTCATCCCGTCGTCCCTGATACAGGCCGCACTCGAGCAGCACCCGATGTCCGTTGACCTCGACCAGGTACATCGAGCCGGTGGTTGTCCGGGTGGCCCCCAAGTAGTGGATCTTCACACACCGAGGGTAGGACTCCCACCCGGGATTCTCCAAGTCGAACCTCCGCCCCCTGTCGGCCTAGGATTTCGTCCGGATGTCAAACTCCGACCGCCCCGATCCCGCAAAAAAACCATTTCACCCCGGAGAGCACTTGCCACACATTGCCACGTCAAAATTTATGGACGTAAGGTTTCCCAAGGTCGGAGAAGGCGCTGACAGCGGCAAGGTCGTCAGCGTTCTGGTCAAGGTCGGTGACACCATCACCGCCGGTCAGACAATCCTCGAGCTCGAGTCGGAAAAGGCCATCGCGCCGATCCCCTCTCCGGCCGGCGGAAAGATCACGGCGATCTCCGTCAAGGAAGGCGACACGATCACCGTCGGTGCCGTGCTGCTGAGCCTCGAAGGCGGCGGCGATGGTGCTGCGGCTTCGTCGACGGCTGCGGCCCCCGCCAAGAAGGCGGCCGCCGCTCCCCGGGCGGCGCGCCCCGCGGCCGTGGTCGAGGATGACGACGACGACTTCACGCCGGCCGCCGCCGAAGACGACGGTCCGGTGCCCGCGGCCGGCCCCTACGTGCGCAAGGTCGCCCGCGAGCTCGGCATCCCCCTGAGCCGCGTCCGCGGTTCGGCCTCCGGTGGCCGCGTGGTCATCGAAGACCTCGCCCGCTACATCGGCAAGCTCGAGGCCAAGGTGGCCCGCGCCGGCAAATACGCCGAAGGCCCCCAGGGCATCAGCTTCCCGCTGGTCAACCAAGACTTCGCCGTCTTCGGCCCGGTCACCAGCGAACCGCTCACCGCCCTGCGCAAGGTGATCTCCGCCCGGATGGTCGAGAACAAGATCACGCTGCCCCATGTCACCCAGTTCGCCGATGCGGACATGAGCGGCATCGAAGCCCTGCGAGCCCGCTTCAAGGCCGACTACGAGAAGGCCGGAGCCAAGCTCACGCCGACGCCCTTCCTCATCAAGGCGCTGGTCAACACCCTGCAGCAGCATCCGAAGTTCAACGCCAGCCTGCATGAGGTGGCCGAGACGCTGATCATCAAGCACTACTACCACATCGGCATCGCTGTGGACACCGACGCCGGATTGCTGGTGCCCGTGCTGCGCGACGCCGACAAGAAGTCGCTGCTCCAGATCGCCAAGGAACTCTCCGAGATCGCCGCCCTCGCCCGGGACCGCAAGCTCTCCCCCGATTCGATGAAGGGCGGTTCGTTCACCGTCTCGAACCAGGGTGCCATCGGGGGTTCCCACTTCACCCCGATCATCAACAAGCCCGAGGTGGCCATCCTCGGTCTGGGCAAGACCTCGGCCAAGCCGGTGGTCACGGCCGATGGCAAGATCGAGGCCCGTCCGATCCTGCCGCTCACCCTCAGCTACGATCACCGCGTGATCGACGGCGGTTCGGCCGCCCGGTTCACGGTGGACCTGGTCAAGGCCATCGAGACGTTCCCGGCCTCTGCGGTGCAGCTCTAACGCCCTACCCGACATGGAAGCGATCCAGACTGAAATCGTCGTCATCGGCGCCGGCCCCGGAGGCTATGCCGCCGCGTTCTACGCCGCCGACCTGGGCAAGAAGGTCCTGCTCATCGAACGGGATCCCCGGCTCGGGGGTGTCTGCATGAACCGGGGGTGCATCCCGTCCAAGGCGCTGCTCAACGCCTCGCACATGATCACCGCCGCCAAGGAATCCGCCCACCGCGGAATCAGCTTCGGCGATGCCACGATCGATCTGAACCGCCTGCGGGCCTGGAAGGAGTCCATCCTCGAGAAGCTCGGTTCCGGCATCGCCAGCCTCGCCAAGATGCGCGGCGTGAGCGTGATGCACGGCAAGGCGATGTTCGAGTCCTCGAACAAGCTGCGGGTCGAGACGCCCGAAGGTCAGAAGTACGTCACCTTCGACAAGACCATCATCGCCGCGGGTTCCCGACCGGCCCTCCCCAAGGCCTTCGACCTGGGCAATCCCCGGGTGATGACCTCCACCGAAGCCCTCGAGATCGCCGACATCCCCGAAAAGCTGCTCGTCATCGGCGGCGGCTACATCGGCATGGAACTCGGCACGGTGTACGCCTCCATGGGTTCCAAGGTCACCGTGATCGAGGCCATGGAGTCCATCCTGGCCGGTGCCGACGCCGATCTGGTGCGCCCGGTGGCGGCCTATGCCAAGAAGGCCTTCCAGGAAGTGCGCCTGAAGTCGAAGGTCCTCGAGATCAAGACCTCCGGAAAGCAGATCCAGGTCACCTCCGAATTCAACGGTCAGAAGCTCGACGAGAAGTACGACCGGGTGCTGGTGTCTGTGGGTCGTGTGCCCAACGGTCAGGACCTCGGCCTCGAGAACACCGCCGTCCAGCGGGACGACAAGGGGTTCATCAAGGTCGACGAGCGCATGGTCACCACCGACCCGAACATCTACGCCATCGGCGACATCGCCGGCGGCATCATGCTGGCCCACAAGGCCAGCAAGGAGGCCCGCATCGCCGTGGAGAACCTGGCCGGAGAGGGCAACGCGGTGAACCGCGACTATCTCATTCCGGCGGTGGTCTTCACCGACCCCGAGGTGGCCTGGGTGGGTCTCACCGAGACCGAGGCCAAGGCCAAGGGCATCGAGGTGCAGGTGGTCAAGTTCCCCTGGGGCGCCAGCGGCCGCGCCCTCACCTACGACCGCACCGACGGCTCCACCAAGCTCATCATCGACCCCGTCACCGAGCGGATCCTCGGCGTGGGCATCGTCGGCCACGGAGCCGGCGAACTCATCGGTGAGGGCACCGTGGCCATCGAGATGGGAGCCACCGTCCACGATCTGGGAGCCATCGTCCACCCGCACCCCACCCTCAGCGAGACGCTGATGGAAGGCGCCGAGGTGTTCTTCGGCCACTCGACCCACGTGTTCACCAAGAAGCGGGAACACTGAACCTCGTTTCGCCGGCGGCCGCCGGTCAGGCATTCTTCAGGGTCAGGCGAACCAGCCTGACCCTTTTTTTTCGACGGGGTGCGCTGACTCTGGTGCGGACGACCTCCGCCGACCGCGCCGCGGAGTGGGCCGCTCATTTTGCTTCCCGTGCGACGGGTTCTCCCGCACGGTCCCCGGGCCGTTGCCGCGCCCGAGGCGCCTGCCGGCTTCAATCCATGAAGAACACCCTCCGCCTCCTGATGACCACCACGCTCGCGGCGTCCGCCGCCCTCGCCCAGGACAAACTCGACCTCACCGCCGAGAAGGCCCGCGCCAGTTACGCCATCGGGGCGGACATCGCCGGCAGCATGAAGCGCCAGTCGCTCGACCTCGACACGAAGGCCCTGGCCGCCGGACTCGTCGACGGCATGACCGGCAAGCTCCAGTTGAAGGATGCCGAACTGGAGAAGGCCATGAACGATTTCAAGACGGCCTTGATGGCCAAGCGCCAGGCCGACCAGGCCAAGGCAGCGACCGAGAACACCAAGAAGGGCACCGACTATCTGGCGGCCAACGCCAAGAAAGAAGGCGTCAAGACCACCGCCAGTGGTCTCCAGTACAAGGTGATCAAGGCCGGTGCGGACGGCGGCAAGAGCCCGAAGGCCACCGACACGGTCAAGGTCCACTACCACGGCACCCTCATCGACGGCACCGTCTTCGACAGCTCCGTGCAGCGCGGCGAACCGATCTCCTTCCCCCTCAATGGCGTGATCCCCGGCTGGACCGAGGGCGTGCAGCTCATGAAGGTGGGCGACAAGTTCCAGTTCACCATCCCCTCGGCGCTGGCCTACGGCGAACAGGGCGCCGGTGGAGCCATCGGGCCGAATTCCACCCTCATTTTCGAGGTGGAACTCCTCGGCATCGAGGCCGGCAAGTAAGCCCGGTCGGGATCGTTTTCCAAAGGCCGGAGGTGCTGATCCAAAGCGCCTCCGGCTTTTTTGCACCCCGCCTTCTTCACGGCCCCGGCAGACGGACCATTGACGCCCGGGCCCGGAGCGCCACGGTTGCCGGAGTCGGCCGTGCCCCCGCACCATGCGAACCCTCATCGAAACCGTTGAGACCGCCCACACCCCGGAATCCCTGGGTGCGACCCTGCATGGCGAACCCGGGCGCGTCGTGCTCCGGACGGGGATGTTCGAGGTGGCCTCGGCCCGCTACTCGATCGTCACGGCCCGCCCGTTTCTGACCTTCCAGTCGATGGGATCCCGTTGCGAGACCCGCCACCCGGACGGCCGTTGTGAGGTCCAGTTCGGCAATCCCTGGGCGATCTTGGGAGCTCTGGCCGAGCGCTGCGAAATCCTCGACGAGGTCGATCTGCCTTTCCCGCTCGGGGGCGTCTTCGGTTTCTGGGGCTACGACCTGAAGGGATTCGTGGAGCCCCGGCTTTCCCGCCATGCGGTCCACGACCTGGAGATCCCCGACTGCCGCGTCGGATTCCACGGGAGCCTCGTGGTCTTCGACCATCGGTTGGGCACCGCCACCGTCATCGCCACCGGATTGAGCGCCAACGGCGACCGGTGCGAACGGACCGCCCGTGACGATCTGGACTGGTGGCGCCAGCGGTTGGCGATGACGCCCGTCGATGACCCCGAAGCGGGGGGCGATTCCCACCCCGGTGAGATCACCGCATCGGTCTCGCGCGAGGCCTTCATCCGGTCGGTCGAGGCGGCCCAGCGGTGGATCCGCAGCGGCGACATCTACCAGGTCAACCTCTCCCAGCGCCTCAGTGCTCCATGGAGTGCCGGTGGTTGGGCCCTGTTCCGCCGCCTTCTGGAAGTCTCCCCCGCCCCGTTTTCGGCCTTCCTCGACGGCGACGAGTTCACCCTGGCCTCGTCGTCACCCGAACTCTTCCTGCGACTGAGCGGCTCGCACGCGCTCACCCGCCCCATCAAGGGCACCCGACCGCGCAGCACCGATCCCGTCCGCGACGCCCAGTGGATGTATGAGCTTCAGCGCAGCGGCAAAGAGATGGCCGAGTTGGTGATGATCACCGACCTGCTGCGCAACGATCTCGGCCGGGTTTGTGAATACGGAACGGTGCAGGTGCCCGAACTGGTGCGACTGGAACGGTTCACCCAGGTGCAGCACCTGGTGTCCACCATCGAAGGACGGATCCGCTCGCCCCTGACCCACCTCGAAGTCCTCGAATCCTGCTTCCCCGGAGGCAGCATCACCGGTGCCCCCAAGATCCGGGCCATGGAGATCATCGATGCCCTCGAACCGGTGGCCCGGGGGCCCTACACCGGATGCCTGGGCTATCTGGGTTTCAACCGGGAAAGCCAGTGGAGCATCGTCATCCGCTCGGCCCTCACGCTCAACGACCGCGCCTGGTTCCACGTCGGGGCCGGCATCGTCGCCGATTCGGTGCCCGAAGCGGAATACGATGAAACCCTGGCCAAGGCGGCCGGATTTCTCAAAGCCCTGCAAGGTTCGGGGGCCCACGTCACCGAGGCGCCCTCGGGGAGGCCACGGCCATGAGTGAGTGGGTTTGGATGGACGGCCGGATCGTGCCGGCGACCGAGGCGATGGTGCCGGTGTCGGATCGATCGTTCCTCTACGGTGACGGCCTCTTTGAAAGCCTGCCTTGGAATTCGGGCCGCCTCTTCCGCTGGCGGGCGCACTGGGATCGTCTGAAGGCCGGGGCTGCGTTCCTGAACATCCGGATCCCCGCCGACGAGGCCGAGGTCCGCGCGGGCATCCGGGCCATCACGACCCCGCTGACCACCGCGCAGGCCACAGTGCGGCTGCATCTGAGCCGGGGCGTGGGACCTCGTGGGTATTCACCCCGCGGAGCCGAGACTCCGCGGCTGATTCTCACGGTCCATCCCGCCCCTCCGATGCCCCCGGCCGGGTGGCCGACGATCCGCTTGAAAACCTGCAGGGCCTTCGCGGTGGCCGCGGGGGATCCGCTGGCGGCCCACAAATCGGCCAACAAACTCCTCAACGTGCTCGCCCGGGCCGAGGCCGAGGCCGGCGGCTTCGACGAAGCCCTGTTGCTCAACACCGACGGCGTGGTCACCGAAAGCTCCAGCGGCAATGTGTTCTGGTGGGAGGCGGGCCACCTTCACACGCCCCCGCTTTCGGCAGGAGCCCTCGGCGGAGTGACCCGTGGGGCGGTGATCGACTCGGCCCACGATCTCGGATGGTCGGTGACCGAAATCGCGGCTCCGCCCACGCGCCTGAGCGCCTCTGGCGGCCTCTTCCTGACCTTCAGCACCCGCGGACTCGTGCCGGTCGAGGCCCTCGATGGCCACCCCGTCCCCACCGAACCCCGCCAGTCGCCGCTCCGGGAGGCCTTCCTGAGACGCTGTGAACAGGAATGGGAACTGATCTGAACAGCTCTGAACGGGTCGGAGTCGGGAGCCCCTTCGGACGGCACCCCACGGCTCACCGCCGTTGGTTGGCCCAAGCCCATTCGCAAAATCGGTTTCGCAAAATCCCATTCGCAAAACGCCGTTCACCGGAGCCCGCTCCGGAAACTCACCGGGCTGAAGGCGGTGGCGCATCGGCCAGTTTCTTGGAGATGGCCGGCGACGGCTCCACGCGGATCGACGCAGCCCAGGCTTCCCGGGCGACATCCCAGCGCCCACAGGCAGCGGCCGCATCACCGAGGTGGTCCAACACGGTGGCGTCGGGTTCGGTGAGTCGTTGACGGGCCTTGAGCAACCATTCCAGCGCCTCGCGGGGTTGCCCGAGCTTGAAGAGCACCCAACCCATGCTGTCCATGTAGGCCGCATTGTCGGGCTCGGCCTTGAGGGCCTGCTCGATCATGGCCCGGGCCTTGGGCAGGTTTTTGCCCTTCTCGGCCCACAGGTAGCCGAGATGGTTGAGGGCTTCGTCGTAGTCGGGCTTCAGTTCGAGCGACTTCTCGAGATACTCGATGCTCCGCGGTTCATCGCCCTTGCGTTCCAAGACGGCTCCCACCTGGAAGTAGAAGCGATGGTCGGTCAGCGGGGGCCGGTTGGTGCTCCCCAGCTTCTCGGCGGCGAAATAGGCCTCGAGCGCCTGATCGAACCGCTTGAGCTGCGAACGGGCCACGCCCGAGAGGTATTCGATGCGGAACGAGGGAGGAACTTCGTTGCGGGCCCGATCGAGCGCCGTGACCGCCTCTTCCGGACGCTGCAGGCTCAGGAGTGCCACCGCCAGGTCGGTGTGGGCCGGTTCCAAGGCCGGGTTGAGCAGGATGGCCCGCTCGAAATGATTGCGGGCGCGCTCGAACTGCTTCTCTTCGAGGGCGACCACCCCGAGGAAGTAGTAGGTCACCGGATTGGCCGGATCGATCTTGCGCAAGGCCTCCAATTGGCGACTCGCCTCGGGGATGCGACCCGAGCGGAGGTACAGCTCGGCCAACCGCGACACGGCGGCCGGGTTGCGCGGGGCCCGTTCCTGAAGGTCGCGAAGCACCGCCTCGGATTCGCCGGGCTGGCCCCACTGCGCATACCGGTCGGCCAAGCGGAGGGCCAGCGCCGGATCCTCGGGTTTCAACGACCGCACGCGGGTGAGCACCTCCAAAGCCGCGGCCTTGGACTGAGGCTGGAGTCGGGCATCGCTGGCCCCGATGACCCGGTACAATTCGGCGATGTCCAAAAGCGCCCCCGGCTCTTGGGCGAAGCTTTCCCGGGCGCGGGCCAGTAGCGGCATCGCCTCGGCCGTGCGCCGTTCGTCGGCCAGGATCCGAACCACGGCCTGATACACCGCCACGATCACCGGCGGACGCTCGGCCGCCCGCAGATAGGCTTTCAGGGCATCGGCCGTGCGACCCGCCTGAGTCAGGGCCACACCATGCAGGGCGTGGAGTTCACCCGGTGTATCGGAACGCGCAGCGACCCGGTCCAACAAACTCAGGGCACGGTCGATCTTTCCCTGCTGCAGGAACCTCCGGGCGACATCGGCCACCAGTTCGTGGTTCGACAGGTCGTGTTCGGTGACCCGCTCGAAATACCGCAGGAGTCCCTCGGAGTCGCCGTTCATCCCCCGCACCAAGCCGGCGGCAAAGGCCGCATGGGCTTCGGCCCGGCGCTCCCACTCGGCAAGAGGGGCTTTTTGAAGGGCTTTATTGGACTTGCCGACCTTGCCCGATCCCAGAGCGGCCGGGGGAGTCGGGAGCGTGGCCGCCTTCGACGGGGACCGGGGTGTGCCGTGGGTTCCGCAACCCGATACGGCCAGGATCGCCACGACGGCCACGACAGGGGCCACGGCCGCCACGGCCCTGGCCAAGCTCTGCTGCGGCGACACGGGGCGCACCGGCGGAGTTCCACGGCAAGGGGAGCAGATCATGCGATGGGCACTCTCGACCCGAAACGTTCGCGGTGCAAAAGACGACGCGGCCCGGTCGTGAAACCAAGGCCGCGTCCTGAAAAGCGGAATATTGGGAGAAACGGCCGAAGCGGACGCGTTACTTCTGCCAAGTACGCTTCTTGTGCCGGTTCTGCCGAAGCTTCTTCCGACGCTTGTGTTTGTTGATCTTCGCTTTGCGACGTTTCTTGAGTGAACCCATATCAGTGTCGGTCTTGAGTTGTCGTTGTCAGTAAACCACCTTGTTCAGCGGATATTCGATGATGCCTTCGGCACCGAAAGCCTTGAGGCGCGGAATCAACTCGCGAACCACCGGTTCGTCGATGATGGTTTCCACAGCCACCCAGCCCGACTGACTCAAGCCTGAGACAGTAGGATTACGGAGCGAGGGCAAGCTTTGCAACAGGTTTGGAAGGTCCTTTTCGCGGATGTTCATCTTGAGGCCGACCTTGATTTCGGCCTCGATGGCTCCCTTGAGCAGCAGCGCGATGGTCTCGATCTTCGATCGGATCCACGGATCCTTCCAGGCAGCCTTGTTGGCCACGAGGCGCGGCGTGGACACCAGGAGAGTGTCGACGATGCGCAGTTTGTTGGCCCGCAGCGACGATCCCGTCTCGGTGACATCGACGATCGCGTCGACCAGCTCGCGGGCCTTCACCTCGGTGGCGCCCCAGGAGAACTCCACCTCGGCCTTCACACCATGCTTGCGCAACCAGCGGCGCGTCATGCCCACCACTTCGGTGGCGATGCGCTTGCCCTCGAGGTCTTTGACCGTCCGGATGTCGGACTCCTCGGGCACGGCCAACACCCAGCGGGTGGGCTGCCGGGTGGCCTTGCTGAAGACGAATTCACCCACCTCATGCACATCGCCGGCCACGCCATTCTCATGGATCCAGTCGACACCGGTGAGGCCGGCGTCCAAGTAGCCGAGGGCGACATAACGACCGATCTCCTGGGCGCGGATCAGTCGGATCTGCAGCTCGGGATCATCGACGTAGGGTTCGTAGCTGCGGCTGGAGACGGAGATGTTCCATCCGGCCTTGGCGAACTTCTCGAGGGTGGCCTCCTGCAGCGATCCCTTGGGCAACCCCAGCTTCAGCTTCGGGGCGGGCGCGGGCGCGGCGGACGCGGTGGCTTTGGTCTTGCTCATCGTGGGCAGAGTCCTCCGAAGTCGACCCGGGCTCGGCGTTCCTCCTCGAACCGCCGCCGGTGTCGCTGCGCAGGAACACATGGAACTGCCAGAGAACCGGCTTGGGAGCGACTGATTTTTGCGGCCATCCGGCAGAAAGGCCGTCCAACTCGACAGGCCCGGAGCAGGCTGTAGGATCTCCGGACACGTGAACCGGATCCTTTCGCCACTCCTCGCACTGGGTGTTTTCCTGGGAAACTCCCCGCTGGCCATCCAGGCCGAAGACGCACTCCCCAAGGGCATGGAGACCCTCGATTTCCGCAAGGTGGTCCGCACGGCCAAGGACCGGGTGTTCCCGTCGGTGGTCTTCATCAAGTGCGTGCGTGAAGACATGCAGGGCGGCAAACGCCAGGCCCAGGAGGTGTCCGGATCGGGAGTGCTCATTTCGGCCGATGGCGAACTGCTCTCCAACTGGCATGTCGTGGACAAGGCCACCGAGGTGCGGTGCCTGTTGTCCGACGGGCAGGCCTATCCGGCCAAGGTCTTGGGATCCGACAAGGACACCGACGTCGCTCTCCTCAAGCTCGAACGCTCCGCCGACGCCAAGCCCCTGCCCTTCGCACAGCTGGGAGTCTCGACCAATCTGGTGGAGGGGGATTTCGTGATGGCGATGGGCGCGCCGTTCGGCCTCTCCCGATCGGTGTCCATCGGCATCATCTCCTGCACCCATCGCTACCTGCCCGGATCGAGCGAATACAGCTCGTGGCTGCAGACCGACGCCTCGATCAATCCGGGCAACTCCGGCGGCCCTCTGGTGAACACCCAGGGCGAGGTGGTCGGCCTCAACACCCGCGGCATGATGAGCGGGGGCGGCGACCTCGGATTCACCGTGCCCATCGAAGTGGCCCGGGTGGTGGCCGATCAGATCCGCCAGCATGGCAAGATGGATTGGAGCTGGACGGGCCTTCAGCTGCAGCCGCTCAAGGACTTCAACCGCAACGTCTACTTCCCGGAGAACGACGGCGTCATGGTGGCCGAGACCGATCCCGAAAGCCCCGCACGCCGGGCCGGGATCCAGGCGGGCGACCGCATCGTGAAGATCAACGGCACCCCGGTCACCGGGCTCACGGTCGAGGATCTGCCCGGCGTGCGCCGGCGCATCGGCCTGCTCCCGAAGGGCCAGCCGGCGCAGCTGGAATTCTTCCGCAAGGGACAGGCCCAGACGGTGTCCATGGTGCCCCGGGCCAAGGGCAAGGTGGAGGGCGAGGAGATCGAATGCCGCCGCTGGGATTTCACCGTCAAGGCCATCAACCAGTTCGACAACCCCGACCTCTACTTCCACCGCAACCAGGGCGTGTTCATCTATGGCGTCAAATTCCCCGGCAATGCGGCCCAGGCCGGTCTGTCGACGCAGGACATCCTGCTGAAGATCGACGGCAAAGAGGTGACCACACCGGCCGAGGTCAAGGCGGTGCACGCCGAGGCACTCCGGAACGTCGCCGAGAAGCACCGGGTGATCGTGGTGCTGCTGCGCAATGGAGAACAACGCCAGCTCGTCCTCGATTTCAGCCGTCAGTACGACAAGGAGTGAGGGGCACCCTTTCGGATCCCCACGGCGTCATCGGAGCCTGACAAGAACCTCGCCAGATCTGGCAAACACACTCCAGGGGCGACCGCCATCACCGGCCGTCGCCCCTGATCTCCATCCGGAATCCGTCGCTCAGTGCTTCGGCTGGGGATTGCGCCACTCGTGGCCACTCTGGGCCAACAGATCGTCGGCCGCGGCCGGTCCCCAAGTGCCCGCCGCATAGAACTCGCGGTTGGTCAGCGGCTTGCCCACCCAGGCACTGCGGATGGCGTCCACGATCTTCCAGGCCGTCTCCACCTCATCGCGGCGGATGAACAAGGTCGCATCGCCCGCCATCGATTCGAGGAGCAACCGCTCGTAGGCCTCGGGGGTGTAGGCCCCGAACTCGGTGTCGTAGCTGAAATGCATCCGCACCGGACGCAACTCGGCCGCACCGCCGGGCACCTTGCCGTTGAAGCGCAGGGTCATGCCCTCGTTGGGCTGCAGGCGCAGCGTGAGGGAGTTGGAATCGAGTTGATCCTTGGCGGCGAACAGGATGTTGGGCGCGCTCTTGAACTGGACCCGGATCTCGCTGGCGCTCAAGGGCAGGTTCTTGCCCGTGCGGATGTAGAAGGGCACGCCGTGCCAGCGCCAGTTGTCCACGAAGAGGCGCATCGCCAGGAAGGTCTCGACGTGGGAATTGGGCTTCACCTTGGTCTCGCTGCGGTAGGCCGGTCGGGCCTCGCCGTCGACCTCGCCGGCGAAGTACTGGCCACGGACGACATTTTCGGCGACCTGAGCCGGGGTCATCGGGCGGATGGACTTCAGCAACTTCACCTTTTCGTCGCGGACATTCTCGGCCTCGAGCGAACTCGGCGGCTCCATGCCCACCAACGAGAGCACCTGCAGCACGTGATTCTGGACCATGTCCCGGATGGCCCCGGCCTCTTCGTAGTAACCGCCCCGGGATCCGACACCGAGTTTCTCGGCAACGGTGATCTGGACATGATCGATGCACTCGCGGTTCCACAACCGCTCCCAGATCGCGTTGGAAAACCGGAAGGTGAGGATGTTCTGGACGGTCTCTTTGCCGAGGTAGTGGTCGATGCGGAAGATCTGCTTCTCGTGGGCGAAGCGCGTGAGCTCGGTGTTCAGCGCCTCGGCCGTCTCGAGATCATGTCCGAAGGGCTTCTCCACAACGATCCGCTCCGGAGTGACCTTGGACTCGGCCTTCTGAAGGAGGCCCACCGCGCTCAGGTGCCCGGTCACCTCCCCGAACTGGCTGGGATTGGTGGCCAGGTAGAACAGCAGGTTGCTCCTCAGCCGCTCATCGGGGAAACCCTGCACCAGCGACTTGAGCTTCTGGTAGCCCGACGCATCGGACATGTCGGCTTGGCAGTAGTGGATGTTCGCGGCGAAGGCGTTCCAGACATCCTCCTGAACCGGCTGGGTTCGGGAGAACTTCGACAGGGCCTCGCGCAACTCCGCCCGCCACGTCTCGTCGCTCTTCTCGCGCCGGGCAAATCCCACGATGCGGAAGGGCTGCGGCATCAGTTTCTCGAGCGTCAGGTGATAGAGCGCTGGGATGAGCTTGCGGGAGGTCAGGTCGCCGGAGGCGCCGAAGATCACCACGGTGCAGGGCTCGGCGGGCCGCCGGGCCTGGTCGGACCGGGACACCAGCAACTCGTCGAGATTCTGAGATTCATTCATACGGCGCCGTAAGAGTGGGAGACAGTCCCCGACTCGGCAATGGCCCAATCGACCCTGAGACAGAGCCCGCCCCCACCTTGAAGCGCAGGGTGAACCCGGCCTTCAACCCGGAAACCGCCCGCCCGCGGTGCACGGAACCCCGACCCACGGCCCGCGGTCGCCCGACACCGCCAGACCCTCGGCTTGCCCTCCGTTGCCCCAGCCGCTTTGATCTCGGGCGTCTGAACCGGCTCGGCTCGGATCCGCAACCAAACCCGCGGACCGGTGTTGGGACTGGCATGACGATTTCTGCCGCCATGAATACCCGCAAGCATCTCGGTCGCGCCTCCCTGCGCGCGGCCTTCACCCTCGTCGAAGTCATGATCGCGGTCATGATCGTGGGGCTCCTCACGATGATCGCCGTGCCGAACGTGAAGAAGTTCATGGAGACCGGGAAATACAACGCGATCTTGGCCAACCTGAAGGCCATCGAACTGGCCAAGACCACCTGGCAGAACGAGAATCGCAAGCCCGACACCGCCGAGCCCACCACCGACGAACTGGCCCCGTATTTCCAGGGAGGCAAGTTCCCCAGCTCGGTGATGGGTGAGACCTACAACATCGGCAACTGCACCGATGCCGCGCGCCCCACGGCCACCACGCCCAGCAAGATCCGCAACATCGAAGCCGGCGGTCAGATCTCCCTCGACGAGAAGTAATCTCCGTCCGCGGGGCCGGGGCTGCCGCGGTCAATCGGTCACCCGGTCACCCGGTCATCCCTGGGTGATCTCGAAGTTTTTGCTCAACTGCGTGAGGTCGAGCACCTTGCGCACCACGGGCACCGGGTTGATCAAGCGCAACTGGCCCTGGCGCGACGTGATGAATCGGTGCACCGACACCAGCGCTCCCAGCCCGGTGCTGTCGATGGCCCGGGTCAACGACATGTCGACGTCGATGCGGGTGTGGTGAGGCTGGACCGAGGCCCGGACATTGTCCCGAAACGACCCCGCATTGCCGGCATTCAAGACGGACAGGCCGCTGACCACCAAGGTCTTTCCAAAGGATTCAATTCTCATCGCGGAACCAAGGGGGGTGTGGTTGAGATCCCTTCAACGGCCACATATCGGCAGCTTCGGCGTGAACTTGAGGCCTCGGCGGCCTTTTCTGCGCTCCGCAAAGCGCCCACCCCGGCTCAATCGGCCCGGCGCGACACCTCGGGGAGCCTCTCCGGCAGCCCCTCTGGCGATGCCTTCTGAAGGATGCGGGTCAAAGCCACGAACCGCTCCAGCGACACCTTTTCGGCGCGTTCGGTGACCGAGATCCCCACCTCGTCGAACGTGGCCTGCAGCACCTCGGTCGGCCACAAGGTCTTGAGCAGCTTGAACATCATCTTGCGACGCTCGGAGAAGGCCCGTTTGACCAACCGCGTGAACACCACCGCACCGGCCATGTCGAGCAGCGGGGTCGGCCGGCGGACCAGGACGATGCAGGCACTGTCCACATCGGGGATCGGATGGAAACAACCGCGCCGGATGTTGAACCACTCCCGGACCTGATAGCGAAGCCCCAGGAGGAGGGTGAGGATCCCATAGTCGTCACCATCGGTCGGGGCGGCGATGCGGTGCACCACTTCGGCCTGGAGCGTCACCACCATGCGTTCCGGAGGCACGGGGGCCTCGGCCAATTCCACCATCAGCGGTGAGGCCACCGAATAGGGCAGATTGGCCACGAGCTTCCAACCACTCCAATCGCGGGCGTTGTCTTCGACCCAGCGCAGGGCATCGGCCTCCAGCAGTTCCAGGCTTCCGGGCCCCTGCCCCGAGAGGGCTCCGGAAAAGCGTTCGCGCATAACGGCCACCAAGCGGGCGTCCTTCTCGATGGCCAGCACCGATGCGGCCTTGGCCAACAACAGCTCGGTGAGCGGGCCCAACCCCGGGCCCACTTCCAGCACGCGGTCGGTCGGCTGCACGTCCCCCGCCGTCACGATCCGTCGCAATTGATTGCCGTCGTGGAGGAAGTTCTGGCCCAGCGATTTCGTCAGCTGGATTCCCCGCGACTCGAGCAGGGAACGCATCTCATTCAGGGTCATGACTTGGAGGCAATTGGGGACGGGCTGGACGGACGAGACGAGCGAGATCGTGTGCGACGGCGGCCCGACTCCGGAGGCGTCAGGTGGGTGTCGAGGGCTCGGGTGATTTCCCGGAATGCCCCGCGTAGTTGCGATTCGGTGATGGTGAGCGGCGGGGTGAAGCCGGTGACTTCGGAATGCTCACCCTCCGGCAGCAGGATGATCCCACGACGGAGGGCCTCCTGCATGAGCCACACCGACAGCGCGGTGTCGGGCCCGCCATCGGCACGACGCCAGGCGATGCCCCCCATGAGCCCGATGACCGACACCCTCGACACGCGATCGGGAAAGCGACGTCGAAGCGAATCCAGTTCGCTCTCCAAGAGTCGGCCCAAGCGGGCTGCGCGCTGGGGCAGCTTCAGGCGGCGCAGTTCCGACAATTGCGCCAGCGCCATGGCGCATCCGACCGGATGGCCCAGAAAGGTGCTCGTGTGGATGGCTTCGCCCATGGCGGGTGGCCAGGCGTCCATCACCCGGGCGCGCCCCACACACGCACTGAGCGGAAAACCCCCGGTCAAGGCCTTGCCCAGGCAGATCAGGTCGGGCACCACGCCCGAATGCTCGCAGGCGAACCAGGCCCCGGTACGCCCGAAGCCCGTGTAGATCTCGTCGAGGATGAGCAAGGCGCCGTGGCGGTCGGCCCACTGGCGCAGGTGCGGCAAGAACCACGGCGGCGGGATGCGGATGCCGCCCCGGGCCTGCATGGGTTCGACCACCAGCGCTCCGACATCGCCCTCGGCGAAGGCCGCCTCGAGCGCCCCGTCGAGGGCCGCCTTCAATCGGTCATCGCCCCGACCATCGGCAGCCGCCTCGGGGAACGCCACAAACCGACCGAACTCGCGCAACTGATCGCGGAACGGATCGCGGAAATGCCCTCGTTCAGTGGTATTCAGCGCGCCATAGCCCACCCCGTGGTAGCCACCCCGAAAGGCGATCACGCCCGGCTTGCCCGTGGCCAGGCGTGCCGTCTTGAGCGCGGCCTCCACGGCCTCGAAACCGGAGCACCCGAAAATGACCTTCCCCGTCTCGCGCCCCCCGGGAGTCCCGCGGCGGCGGGACCAACGCTCGAAGGTGATGCGGCTCAATTCGCGGGCCAGGCGGGCCTTGAGGCCATGGGGGTGCACATCGCCCATGGCGTGGAGCAGTTCTCCCATCTGCCGCTGTCCGGCCCGCACCACGGCGGGGTTGGCATGCCCCGCGGCGGCCACCCCGAAGGCGGCCGTGAGATCCAGATATGCGCGCCCGGCCTCATCCTCGACACGGCAACCTCGGGCCCGCTGCCAGATGATCGGCCACCCGGCCTCGGGCTCCATGAAGGTGATGTTCCGCGACTCGTGTCGGCGGAGCATTTCGAGCACCGGATCTGGGGATCGGAGACCCATCACACACCCCGTTCGTCGGAGGGCCAGATGAACTTGTGCATCTGCAACTGGAACCGGGCCGGCACGCGGTCGGCGACCATCGCCTCGACGAGTTCCTTGCGCGAAATGGGCGTGAGACCCGCCGGAACCGGCTTGAGGGCCTTGTCGCGCTGCGACTCCGACAGCGGAGCCACCCAGGAGAACAGGATCGGGCAGATCGGGTCCAGACGGTGCTCGTGGATCATCGCCTTGGCCCACTGGTAGTCTTCGTGGGTACCGATGACGAACTTCACCTCATCGGTGGCCCGCAGGTGTGGAATGTTGGCCCAGCGGTTCCGTTCGACTTCGCCACTGCTCGGGCACTTGAGGTCCATGATGCGCCGGACCCGGGGATCCAACTTCGAAATGTCGTGCGCCCCGCTGGTCTCCACCAGCACCGTGAAACAATCGTCGGCCAGCGCCCGCATGAGACGGGCCGCATTGGGTTGCAGCAACGGTTCTCCCCCGGTCAATTCGACCAGCGGCAACTTGTGCTGTGCCGACGCGTCGCCGGCGTTGACCACCGGCGGAAAATGCGCCCGTTCGGGATGCAGGAACGGTTCGGCCAGACGGTGCACCTCGGCCCGGACCTCCTCGAGCGAGCGCCGTTTGCCCTCGGTGAAGGCATAGGCCGTGTCGCAGTAGGAGCAGCGCAAATTGCAGCCCGTCAGGCGCACGAAGACACACGGCAACCCGGCGAAGGTGCTTTCTCCCTGGAGACTCAGATAGACCTCGTTGACGACCAATGTTTCGGCCACGCGGCAGACCGTAGCATCCTCGTCGGGCCGAGGACAGACAGCAGATGAAGCCGAATCGGCATCCCCCGCCCCCGTTCAGACCGGGTGATCGCTCACAACGTCTCGCGGCGATAGCGCAGGGCCAGGCGGAACCCCAGGGCTTCGTGGGGCACTTCACCCGGGACACCCGCCGATCGGGCGGCCGACCGGCAGGCCGACGGCGGCGACTTGAACCCACCGCCGCGATACGTGGGCGCGAAGCTCCAGATGGGGCCGGTCGGATCAACGACCACGGGCACATTGGTCGGATACGATGAAAACCAGTCCACACACCACTCGGCCACGTTCCCGTGCATGTCCTTCAATCCCAGACCATTGGCCGCCCTCAGGCCCACCGGATGCACCACACCCCCGCTGTTGCCGGCGTACCAGGCCAGGCTGTCGAGATCGCCACTGAAGGCCCCCGGAGTTCCCGCCCGACAAGCCAATTCCCACTGAGCCTCGGTCGGCAAGTCCCAGATCCACCCCTTCGGCAGATGGCCCTCCTGGCCCTGCTGCCGGGTCAGACGGCGACAGAACTCCCGGGCCTGCTCCCAGGAGACCTGGGACACCGGCAGGTCCATCCCGCGGACCGGGCTCGGATTGGTCTCCATGAACGCCAACCACTGCCGTTGCGTCAGTTCGGTCTCGGCGATGAAGAACCCGGAGGTCAACTGCACGGCATGGTGCGGTTCGTCGACCAGACGGCCCTCTTCTTGCGGAGGGCTGCCCATGACGAACCGGGTCGCGGGAACCCAGCGCATGGCCACCGAGCCCGATTTCGGCAAAGGCGCCAGCCAGCGATCCCCGGCCAGCCCCCGGGAGATGATGCGCAGAGCCTGTCCCTGGTTCTCCGAAGGGCCGGAGCAGCCGGTGCCCGCGCCCAGCCACGCCGCGACCGCCACGGCCACCCAGGCACCACGGACCCAGCCAAGGTCGGCGAGGGAGCGAGCGAAAGTCATGTCACGGCGCTCGCAGCAGAAGCAGTGCCTTGTTGCCCCATTCCCACCCCGGATCGCGACCGCATTCCCGATTGCCCTGCCCCGTCGAGCGGTTCAACGTCGTGGCTCACATCATGTCCAAGAAACAGCAATACCGTTTTTGTGTGGGCCCCTGGAACTTCAGCCAAGGGCAGGATCCCTACGGACCGACCGTCCGCCGGGAGGAGTCGTTCGACTGGAAACTCGCCCAGCTCAAGGAATTGGGCTTCGACGCGATGATGTTCCACGACGACGACGCCGTGCCGGACATCGATTCCAAGTCCTCGAAGCAGGTGCTCCAAGAGGCCAAGGCCCTGAAGAAGCGCCTGGATGGCGAGGGCATCGTGGCTGAGATGGTCGCCCCGCGCCTCTGGTTCGCCCCGCAGACCATCGATGGCGGCTACACCAGCAACGATCCGAAGCTGCGCCGCTACGCCATCGACCGCTCCCGTCAGAGCATCGACATCGCCAACGAACTGGGCACCGACATCCTCGTGCTCTGGCTGGCCCGCGAAGGCACCTACCTGCGCGAGTCGAAGTCGGGTGCGCGCTCCACCGAGCTGCTGGTGGAGGCCTTCGACGCGATGCTCAAGCACGACAAGAAGATCCGCCTGGCCATCGAGCCCAAGCCCAATGAGCCGATGGATCACGCGTACCTGCCCACCACCGGCCATGCGCTGGCCATCGCGCAACAGACCCGCGATCCCAAGCGTGTGGGATGCGTGATCGAGTCGGCCCACGCCATCCTCGCCGGCCTCGATCCGGCCGATGAGATCGATTTCGCCATGTCGTTCGGCAAGCTTTGGTCGCTGCACCTGAACGACCAGAACGGCCTGAAGTTCGACCAGGACAAGCCCTTCGGCTCGGCCAACCTGCGCGTGGCCTTCAACCAGATCCGCGCCCTCGAGCGCAACGGCTACGGCAAGAAGGGCGAGTACGTCTGCTTCGACGTGCACCCCTTCCGCACCACCTCCGAGAAGCAGTGGCTCTCGCACCTGGCCAACTCCCGCCGCACCTTCGAGCACCTGCTTGCCAAGGCCAAGAGCTACCCCGAGAAGGAAGCCGCCCAACTCATCGCCGCGCGCAACTACCAGGACCTCGACCAGTTGGTGCTCGAGCACCTGATGGGTGTGCTCTGACCCGATCCGGGTCGCCCCACGCGATCCGATCTGAGCAACCACGCCGGACCTCGTATGCGGGGTCCGGCGTTTTGATGTTCAGGTCGAGCGACAGAACCTCGCGGTCGCCGTGGAGCGCCCAATACCTGTGCAGGCGCCCGCCGCTCGCACCGGGATGCACTCACGGAGTCTTGAGGTGCGGCGGATCGGCGAACAACGGCAACTGCCTCCGGATTGGCTGAACGACGGAGTAAAAGGATTCGTTTCAGCGAGGCACGAAACGACCATGGGCAACCTTCCCCAGTTCCCGCACCTGCGCCTGACCATGCCGGTTCCCGAGTACCTCCTTGCCATGAAGTGCATGGCGTCCCGGGTGGGCGGTACCGACGGGGAGGGATCGGACATCCCGGACATCCTGTTCCTGATCCGGCATCTGGGTCTGCAGAACGCACGTGCCGTGCTGGACTTGGTTGGACAGTATTACCCGGAGAACCGCATTCCGATGCGGACCCAGTACTTGGTGGAAGGCCTCTTTGAAGAAGGGAAGCTATGAGACCCAAAAGTTTGGCGGAGGTGGCAGCACTAGCGGCCGCTGGCGACTCCTTTGACCGGTGCCTCGCCAATTTTCTGGATGCGTTCTACGCCGCGCCGAGCGCAACAGCGTTGTCGGAGGTCCCGGTACTGCTGGCTCCCTCGGACCCGGTAACGGGTTCCGTTCGCGACGCGTACCTGGCTGCGACAGCGGAGGAGTTGGCCCGTCGGATGAACCTTCCCAGTCCCGCGTGGGCCCTGGCCGAAGATCGACGGCTCCATCGCCCTTGGTTTGCCTCGCCATTGGCAGCACTCCGGGCCGTGCTGCTTCTGGAAAGCCCGGCAGGATTCCGTTCCCGAAATCTTTTCGTCAGCGACAACGCCCTGTCGCGTGCATAGGCCGAAGGCTCGGAGTAACCCGGCCGGTCGCCCTCCGGTGGCGAACTGCACCCGCAACTCCGAAATCCCATCGGCTTTCGAATGGGCACGGACCGATCGATCGTGAAAGCCTGCAGAAATGAACTTCCACGACCACGCCATCTATGCCGCCTTCAACGGGCGGGTCTTCGCCCTGGATCGTCGCGATGGGAGCATTCTCTGGAGATGGATAGCCCCCAAGGGTAGAGACTTCGTGACCCTGTTGCCCGACGGGGACCAGTTGCTGGTGTGCTCCAACGGATACCTGTGGGCCTTGCGAGCCGAGGATGGCGCACTCCTGTGGAGCCAACCGTTCAAGGGCGAAGGCACGGGAATCCCGGTCTTGGCCAGCCCGAGATCCCCGATCCAGTCCCCGGACCTCGGTTCACAGGTATCGGCGATCGCCGCGGAGGAAGCACAGCGACAGCAATCGGCGGCGCCCCCCGCTTCGCCCGCCACCTGAAAGCCGACACAACCCTCCCCCTGCCCCACGTTCCGGTCGGAGATCTGGAAAAGAAAAACGCCGAACCTCGCGAGCGGGGTTCGGCGGGATTTTCGACATCACTGGGGCATCACCGGCAACGGTGATCCCATGGAGCGGTCCTCAAGACCCGCTCACCAACGGATCTTGTCGGGGAAGAACTCGCGGATGAGCTCCTCGTAGTAGGGGCGCAGCGCAACCTCGTCGGGCTTGCTGTGGCTCTTCGTGTAGAGGTGTAGGGGTTGAAGCGCAGGACCCACGGCAACAGCGCCCGGTCCTTGTCGTTCAGCAGGTGGGAGTATTCGCCCTCGCGGTGCCAAGGATAGAAGCTGTGGTACCGCAGCATGGCCAAGCCTTCCTCGGGCAGGTAGTCGCGGCAGACGTGGTAGATGTACTCGTCGTGACCCCACGACAGCGAAACCTTGTCCAAGCCGCAGCCGGGCTCGTAGACGCCGTTGGGCGTGTTGTAGCGCGGGTCATTGCTATCGGGATTGGCCTCGAAGAACTTCGGGAACACGATCTTCGGCGAATAGGCGCAGCCGGTGGCAAAGGTATCGCCCACCACCGCCCACTGGGGCTCGCCCCACAGGCACAGGATCTTGCCCAAGTCGTGCACGAAGCCCGTGAGGACCATCCAGCGCGGCTGCCCATCGCGGCGCAGGTGCTCGGCCGTCTGCAGCAGGTGCTGCAACTGCGTCATGTCGGTGTCCGGATCGGAGTCGTCGACCAGCTGGTTGAGGTACTCGGCCGCCTCCCAGACTCCCATCGTCATCCGGTTCAGACCGAGGTATTCCTTCCGCTTAGCCTGACCGAACTCATAGGTCTGGTAGGTGTGGTTCAACCGGTAGAACTCCCGCACCGTGGGCCGTGCGTCGGCCTCGTAATTGCGGAACTCGGTCTCCTTCTTGTCGGGAGCATAGCCCACGGCCGGCTTGCGATCGGAAGCGTCGGCTTGGCCTGCGGCCGGGCCGGTGGGCTCCGGATAATGTTGCAAGACGAAGTCTTCCCATTCCCCGATGTGTTGCAGGGGCTTCTTCACGGCTTCGGTCTCGAGCGGATTCATCGTTGAACTCAGTGCGATTGTTCTCCCGTCAATCGGGCCGGGGGCACAAGCAGTTTATTGCCAATAGGCCACCTCGGGTTGTCCGGTCACTCGCCCAGGATCTGCTTGAACGGCGGGTTCAACAGCGCCTGGGCCTCGGGCTGGGCCATGTTCTGGCCGGTGATGAGCATGACGCTGGTGTCGACGCGCTTTTCCACCTTCTTGCCCTGGATGTGCTCCACCAGGGTCTTCACGCCCAGGTAGCCCATCTTGACCGGGTCTTGCACCACCAACGCCTGGACATCACCCGCCCTGAGATCGGCCACGGACTGCGAGCCCGAATCGAAGCCCACCATCACCACCTTGCCTCCGGCACGACCGATGTCGCGCAAGGCCTTGGTCATGGCGATGGTGGCCGTCTCGTTCGGACAGAAAACCCCGTCCACGGCCTGGCCATGACGGTTCAAGAGATTCTGCGAGGCTTGGTAGGCCGTCTCGCGGGTCGGACCGGCGTACTGGTCGGCGGAGATGAGCTTGATGTCGGGATGGGCCTTGAGTGCATCCAGGAACCCGGCCTCGCGCGCCTCGGTGCTGGCGCTGCCCACCTGATAGCGCAGCAGGATGACCTTGCCCTTGCCGCCCAGGCGCTGGGCCAGGTAGTCGCCGGCGATGCGGCCGCCCTTGAAATTGTCGGTGGCCACGAAGCTCACCTGCTGATCGCTCTTGAGGTCCGAATCAAAGATCACCACCGGCACCCCGGCCTTCACCGCACTGCGCACCGGATTGACCAGCGCCTGCGAATCCAACGGCGCCAGAACGATGCCGCTCACATTGCGAGCCGTGAAATTCTCCACCACCTGGATTTGCTGATCGCGGTCGTCTTCGCGCAGCGGACCTTTCCAGAACAGCTTCACCGGCGTCCCGGCCGCAGTGAGTTCCCGCTCGGCCTTCACCGCTCCGGCATGCACCGACTTCCAGAACTCATGGGTGGTGCCCTTGGGAATGACCGCGATGGTCAAGTCTTTGGCGGAGACGACGGTGCCGAGGACAAGGCTGGCCAGAAGGCCCAAGCGAACGGGGTTCATGGGCCAAAAGGATGCCGGGACCAGCACCGGGCGGAAGTCAAAAGCGACTGTCAAAAGCAACTGCTGGCTTGCCGCCCGATAGGGTCCTGTTCCGCACGGATCGACTCCGCTTCGATGGTCTCCGGCTCGAAATGGACACCGTCATCCTCCACCCCGACGGCGCAGATGTCCCGGAAGACGGCTGCCGCCGACGTGGGGGAGTTGTCGCCAAAGCCGAGCAGGTCGGCGTCGCGCGTGACCCTTTCGCTCGATCCTTCGCCCCAGACAATGAGGAGCATCGCGCCCTTGAGGATGAACCGGGAATGGTGCGGCGAACGCGAAAGACGGTAGAGAAGCCGTTCGGTGCAGTAGCGCTCCAACAAATCCTGGAGGGACAGCTTGGAATTGCGGGAGAGCTGCAACAGCCGTGTCTGAACCGACGCGGCGACGTTTCGTCCCTGCTGCTTCACTCGATCACTCCTTCCAGGTAAGGGCGCATGACGTTGAGCACCCGGCAGACGCGCGCGAAGTGGTAAAGATCGTCGTTGGTTACCAGCTTCTTCCTCCAGGCGTCCTTCAGCGCCTCGACGGCCGTCCGGGTACCGATCTGGTTCCGGAACTTGAAGCAGTCGGCCACCGTTTTGGCAGCCGAATAGATTCAAACGGGCACCCCGGCAATGACGTGAGTCTCGATGCCCTCGCGAAACGAAGGCCCGGAAAGGTAATGAACCTTCAGCTGGAGGGACTCGATTCGCGGGGCACGGGAATGGCTTTCGATGGCAACCCAGACCGCCCCGGGACTCTCTGTGGTGAGTTCGTGGAACCGGAGGGCCGATAGCAGACAGACCAAGGCTTCAGGCTTACGCAGCGCGAGAAGGGCCAGATCTTCGTGGGACTCCAGCGGAGCATCGGCGAGACGGTAGATGCCTCGCCCCATTTCAATCAGCCGACCTTCGCGGGCGAGCTTGCGGATACCGACCCGGTGCAGCGGGGAGGAGCGCACCCGGAAGAGCGCTCCCCCGGTCAGCACATCCTGCTCCGTTTCATGGTTCCGTCTCACTCCAAAACATTTACCAAAAGTCGGTTGTTTTTCACAAGTAACGACATTTGAAACCATCTCTCTCCAGACGCAAACCAGCAGGGTTGACACCCAATCCCGGGCCGCCTGAAGAGTGTCCGCTGTTCGGCCAACATCGGCACTGCGGGTGGAAGAAGCCAAACAAGGGCCACTAGGCACTCGAGTGGTCACAACATCGAATCGACTGACCTGAAGAATTCGAATCCGGTGGCGTGATGAGAATCCGTCGAAGCGAAACCGACTCAGGAAACCACGGAAGCCGGTCTGATGGGTATGGAGGCAGGGGTCGGAATCGAACCTCGGGCCTCCTCGTCAGAGACCGATTCCGGTGCCAGAGTGAGCGGGAAGCGATGGCTGAACGGTTTCAACTTCAGGAGGATATCCACCTCGATGCTCGGCGGGCTGTATGGCTTGCCAAAAGCCGTACCCTGGCGGTGGCTGATCTGCACCTCGGCGAGGCTTGGGTGCGGCGGGCTCGGGGGCAATTGGTACCTCTGGGCGTGGCTGATACCACCGTGCCGCGGCTGCGATCGCTGATCGAGAGCCATCGCCCCGAGCGCCTTGTCTTGCTGGGCGACATCGTCCATGCCGCCCTGCCCCTCGAGGGGATCCGAGCGGCGGTGCAGGAACTCGCCGCTCTGGAGCGGGACGGCCTCACGACGGATTGGTGCCTCGGAAACCATGACCGGCACCTGACGCGGCAACTCGCGCGCTGGGGAATCGCGGTGAGGACGCCCACTCAGGTGGACCTGCCCGAAGCGCTGCTCTTCCACGGCGATGTCCCGGTGGCTCCGGCAGGTGCCCCCGCGGCCGATGGACGGGAGCCGTGGCGCATCCAAGGCCATTTGCATCCCGCATTGGTTCTCGATGACGGCGTCGCCTCGCGGGTCAAGGTGCCGTGCTTCCTCGTGGCTCCCCGACGACTGGTGCTGCCGGCCTTCTCGGAGATGGCCGCTGGGGTGGCCGTGGATCGCAGCGGGCTCGTCCAAGACGCGGGAGGAACCCTCCGATTCGACAGCGCCGTCGCCTGCCTCGGGCCGCGCCTGCTCCGGATCCCCTTCGCCAGATAGCGACCTCGGAGAGAATCCCAGAACCCGAGAACCCCAGAATTCCGTCCCCCCGCTCCACGTCGCAAGGTCAGCGGGTCATAGGCCATCCGGCCGCCACCAGGCCCTTGTAGCCTCCGATGAGGGAACGGACATTCTTGTAACCCATCTTCTGGGCCGCATCGCAGGTCAGGGCACTGCGATAGCCGCCCCCGCAATACATGACGATCTCGGCCGATTTGTCGGGATACCGTACCTCGAGGTCGCGCTCGAGGATGCCCTTGCCCAGATGGCTGGCCTGATCGGCATGACCCGCGGCCCACTCGCTCTCCTCGCGGACGTCGAGCAGGATCAAAGCCGGATTGGCCTTGAGACGCTCGCGCAAGGCGTCGATGGAAACCTCCTGGATGCGGGTTTGAGCGTCTTGGACCAGAGCCAGGAAACCGGGTGAGTGATTCATGATGCCCGGAGCTTCGGCCCATCCGACCTCCGCCGTGAAGCCGTTTTCTGCAGGGCCGTTTTCTGCAGGGCCCGATCGGCCCCGCCGGTTCCCGGATCGTCGCACGGTCGCGGTGGCGGACTTCGGCGTGGACTTCTGCGTTGAGTTTTACCCGCAAGATCCGGAGCCTTTGGGCTCTCTCGATTCCCATGAACACACTCTCGCGTCTCCTGCCGCTGGCGTTCGCCACGGCCACCGCCTTCGCCGCCGGCGTCGGCTACGAAAACACCCCGCAAATTCCGGGACAGAAGTGGAAGGTCCACGACAAGAACCGCCCGAACCCGCCGATCGTCGAACCGGGTGAGACCTTCAGCCATCAGGCCCCGGCCCCCGCCGACGCCGTGGTCCTGTTCGATGGCAAGGACCTGTCGAAGTGGAAGGGCGGCAAGGACGGCAAAGCCCCGTGGAAGGTGGAGAACGGCTATTTCGAGGTCGTGAAGGGCACCGGCGACATCCAGACCCAAGAGAAGTTCAAGGACTTCCAACTTCATTTCGAATGGTCCGCCCCGAATCCGCCCAAGGGTGAGAGCCAGGGCCGCGGCAATTCCGGACTGTTCCTGCATGGCCTCTACGAGGTCCAGGTGCTCGACGTGTACAACAACAAGACCTACGCCGACGGTCAGGCTGGCGGTCTCTACGGCATGTGGCCCCCGCTGCAGAACGCCATGAAGAAGCCGGGTCAGTGGAACACCTACGATGTGATCTTCGAAGGACCGCTGTTTGATGCCGAAGGCAAGGTCACCCGCAAGGCCTCGGTCACGGTCATCCACAACGGCGTGGTGCTGCACCACAAGCAGGAGTTCAACGGCCCCAGCGGCCACCAGAACACGCCGAAGTACTTCAAGTACGACGGCACCGGCCCCATCCGCCTGCAAGACCACGGGGATCCGGTGCGCTTCCGCAACATCTGGATCCGCCCGCTCGGCGAATACGATCAGCCTGAGAAGTGAAGCCGACCCTGTGAGGGTCGTTTGCGTTTGAAGTTCAAAAGCCCGGGCCGCGGCCCGGGCTTTTCGTTGCCGTCAGCTCACCCCGAGGCGAGACCGAGCCGTCAGTACAGCCAACGGCTGATGCCCGAGGCCGTGTCGAGCTCGACACCCTGACGGCGGAACGCCCAGCACATGTAGCTCACACTCACGAAAAACGACGCGGGCACCCGGTTGGCGGCCGTGATCTTCACACCCAGCAGGGTGGTCTTGCCGCCGAAGCCCATGGGGCCAATGCCCAGTTCATTGGCGGTTTTCAGAACATCTTGCTCGAGGGCATCCAGAGCGGGATCCGGATTGCGGTCGTCGAGGGTGCGCAAGAACTGGGTCTTGCTCATCGCATAGCCCGTGGACCGATCGCCCCCGATGCAAATACCCAGAATGCCCGGGCCGCAGCCCTTGCCCTGCGCCTGCAACACGGCATCGAGGATCACCTTGCGGCACCCGTCGAGATCGCGGCTGGCGTGGAGCTTTTCGAGCGGCAGCGAATACTGGGCCCCCACGTTCTCACAACCGCCACCCTTGAGCATCAGGCGCACCTGCACCTCGGAGGACCGATGCTGGTGGAAATGCACCGACGGCGAGCCCGGACCCACGTTGGTGCCGTCGTTCTTGCCGGTCACCGAATCCACCGAGTTCTGGCGCAGGTAGCCTTTGCGGGTGGCCAACGTCACCGCCTCCCGTGCGGTCTCCTCGAAGGTGATCTGGTCGAAGCCCACCGGGCAGTCCACGTAGAAGAGCACGCTGCCGGTATCCTGACAGAGCGGCTGCGACTTCCGTTTCGCCAGCTCGATGTTCTGCTCGATGATCTTCAGGGCGCTCTCGGCGATGGTGCCCTTCTTCTCGGACTCGAGCGACCTCACCAAAGCCGCGTTCACATCATCCGGGATCTCGGCGGAGGTGCGGCGGATCAATTCAACCAGCGAATCAAGCAACGCGGACATGGGGTGGCAAACTACGGAGGCCGTTCCCCGGCGTCAACGCGGCCCGACAGGGGCCCCGAGCCGGGATCACCGCCACGGCGGGCTGCAGAATCCGACCCAGGGCTTGGCCCCTCCCCCGAACCTCTGGCCGAGCGATCCCGGAGTCCGTGCACCGATCCTGCGTGAATTCTGCGGGTGAAGCCCTAGGATCGCGGCGTCCGATGCGACTCCTCGACCGCTATCTGCTCCGGGAACTCCTGCTGCCGCTGGGCGTCTGCCTCAGCGGCTTCACGCTGTTTTGGATCGCCTTCGACCTCCTCGGCGACATGACCCGCTTCCAAAAGGCCGGGTTGGGCCCGATCGGGGTCCTCGAGTTCTATCTCCGCGGTCTGCCCGACCTGCTCAATACGACCCTGCCGATCGGACTCCTGCTGTCGTTGCTCTACACGCTCACCCACCACGCCCGGCATCATGAACTGACGGCCATCCGCGCGGCGGGGATCAGCCTGTGGCGCACGATCGTGCCGTACCTGTCGGTGGGGTTGCTGCTGTCGCTCGGCCTGTACTGGAGTGGCGAACACCTGATTCCCGAAGGCAAGCGACGCCAGGAACACCTTCTGTCGGGAAACTCGGCCTCCCAGAAACCGGCCGAGCTCTGGCGTTCCCAGTTCCACTTCGAGAATCAGACCGACCGCCGCTCGTGGAGCATCGGTCGCTTCCAACCCGCCTCGGGCGACATGGTGGCGGTCCGCCTGCTGATGCCCCTCGGCCCCGGGGCCCATCGTGAAGTCCGCATTCCCTCGGCCGTGTGGACCAACGGCGTCTGGGTCTACACCACGGCCAGCGAACGCCTCTGGCGCACCCCCGATGATGCCGAACCGGCCCGCCGCGAGACCCGATTCACACCGGTCCCTCCCCTGCCCGGCACCAACCTCTGGCTGGCCACAGCGGGTCCGCTCCAGACCTTCACCAACGGGGTCTTGAAGTCGAACCTCGTGTTCCGCGAAGAGGCCAAACAGATCGACTGGTCGGCCGACGCGTTCGACTCGCGCAGCGGCGAACTCACGGGGCTGGTGGTCCGCGAATCCATCCGCCCCGGCGCCCAACGCCAGTTCTTGGCCGACGGAGCCACTTGGACGGGCTCCCAGTGGCGCTTCACCAACGGCAACGAATACCTCTTCCGCAACCATCAAGACCGCGAACCCCTCTGGCTCCCCGGGGTCGAATCGTTGCAGGAGCTCAACGAAACCCCGGAAATCATCCGCAGCGAGTTGCGCATCGCCGACTTCAACCGGGCCAAGGCGCTCCAGCGACCCCAGCTCACCATCCAGGAGATCCTCGACTACCAGCACCTGCATCCGGTGCTCAAACCCGACCTCAAATCCTGGCTGGAGACCCAGCTCCACGCCCGACTCGCAGCTCCCTGGACCTGCCTGGTGGTGGTCATCATCGCGGTGCCGTTCGCGGCGCCGTCCGGACGCCGGAACCTCTTCTTCGGAGTCGCCGGGAGCATCGGGCTCGCGTTCATCTTCTTCGTGGTCCAACGCGTGGGATTCGCCCTCGGGCAGAACGGCCTCGTCCCGGCGTGGCTGGGCGCCTGGTTGCCGAACCTGATGTTCAGCCTCACCGGCCTGATCCTCATCGCGCGGGTCCGCTGAACCTCTTCATCGCACCCTGTGAACCCGCCCGACACCCCCCAGGACCTCCAGGCGCGCCTGAACCGGCTGGAGTCGCTCCACCGGACCGCACAGCGGGTGTACTCGACACTCGATCTCCGGGAATCGCTCCAGATCCTGCTCGAAGAGGCCGTGCGCCTGATGGACGCCAACTCCGGCTCCATCTGCCTGATCAACCCGACCAGCGGTTTTCTGGAGATCGAGGCCACGAGCGGCCTGCCCGGCCATGCCCAGCGACTGCGCCTCCGGCTCGGTGAGGGCATCACCGGCGAAGTGGCCCGCTCGGGGCGCTCGCTGCGCATCAACGACGTCTCCAAAGAGCGCCGCTATGTGCCGCTGCGCGACGGCGTCGTCTCCGAGTTGGCCGTACCGCTACGGGTGGGCGGAGAGGTCCGCGGCGTGATCAATGTCGATTCGGACCGGCTCGACGCCTTTTCCGCCGAGGGCCAGTGCCTGCTCGAAGACCTCGCGACGCTGGCCTCGCCGGCCATCCGCAACACCTGGCTGTACGAGTCGGCCCGCCAACGGGCCGGGTTGCTCGAGTCGCTGCTCAAGGTGGGGCAATTGATCAACTCCACCCTGTCGGTCGACGACGCCCTCACGGTCATCACCCGCGAGGCCCGGGTGCTCATGCGCGCCAAGATGTGCTCGCTCATGATGGTCGACACCTCGGGAGAATGGCTCGATCTACGGGCCCACGACGGCGCTGGCGAAGCCTACGCCTCCAAACCGCGGGTGAGTCTGTCCGAGAGTGTGGTGGGCATCGTGGCCCGTCGCCGCAAACCGCTGCAGATCGAGAACGTCCAGATTTCGGGGCGCTACCAGAATGTCGGTGTGGCGCGCCGCGAAGGATTGGTCTCTCTCCTCAGCGTGCCCCTGCTCTTCTCCGGAAAGGCCATCGGCACCCTGAACATCTACTCGGGCGAGCCCCACCTCTTCTCCGACGAAGAGGTGCGCACCCTGTCCGCCTACGCCGAGTTGTCGGCACTCGCGCTCGAGAAGGCTCGCCTCTACGACCGCATCGTCTCGGTCGAAGAGGCCCTGCGACAGAGCGAACGGCTCAGCGCGCTGGGCCTGCTCGCGGCCGAGATCGCCCACGAGATCCGCAATCCGCTGACCGTGATGAAGATGCTGCACCACTCGCTGGACCTGCACTTCGGCACCAGCGATCCGCGCCAGACGGATCTGCGCATCATGGGCGAGAAGATGGATCACCTGAACCGCATCGTCGATCGGGTCCTCGACTTCGCCCGCGGAGCCGAGCCGCGCCTCGAGGAGGTCAACGTGAACCAGGTCCTGGACGACCTGCTGATGCTCACCCGGGTCAAACTCCGTTCGGCGGGCATCGGTCTGGTTCGCGAATTGGATTCGGATCTGCCGCTGTTGATGGCCGATGCCACCCAGTTGGAGCAGGCGTTCCTGAACCTGACCCTCAATGCCGTCGAAGCCATGCCGGAGGGGGGACACCTGAGCATCCGATCGCGCGCCTTGCCCCTGGTCCGGAAGGGGCCGGCGACCCATGTGCTGGTGCGCTTCAAGGACAGCGGTGTCGGGATGACCCGGGAGCAGGCCCAGAACCTCTTCTCGTCCCTGTTGCAGAGTTCCAAACCGCGCGGCAACGGCCTCGGCATGGCGATCGTGGCGCGCGTGGTCGAAACCCACCGGGGGCAGGCCCGCGTCCGCTCCAATCCCGGGCGCGGCACGACCATCAGCCTGATATTCCCGGTCTCGCGTTGAAGCGAGGCCGGGCACCGCACGGGGTCGGTGGCGGGGGGATCGGTGGCGTTCGATCCGTGGCTCAGATCGCCTTGTTGAACAGGCTGGCGATCGGTTGTCCGACTCCGTCGCGGGTCACGTAGAACGGACGCTTTTCGATCTCGTACGACAACTTCGGCGAAATGCCCATCGCGCGATACAGCGTGGCGTGGAGGTCTTCGATGACCACCCGGTCACGGATCGTCTTGCACGGACGCTCATCGGCCGTCACGCCGTGCACATGGCCCCGCTTCATGCCACCTCCGAACAGCAGCACGCTGCCCGCATCGGTGAAATGACGGTGCATGCCGTAGTTGATCGGCGAATCGATGCGCTGGGGCACCGGCACCTGATCCTGGATGGGTTTGTCGGGCTTGCCTTCCTGCATCATGTCGCGACTGAACTCGCTGGCCACCACCACCAGCGTCCGGTCGAGCATGCCGCGCTCCTCCAGATCGAGCACCAGCTGCGAAATCGCGCCATCGATGGCTCTCTTCATGTGGACGAGCTTCTCGTGGCCGCGCTCGTGGGTGTCCCAATTGAGGAACGGGATGTATTCGGTGGTGACCTCGATGTATCGGGCCCCGGCCTCGGCCAGACGGCGGGCCAGCAGGCAGCCCAGGCCGAATCGCTGGATGTTGGCCTTCTCGTAGACCCCTTCGCGGTTCATGTCGCCCCCGAGACGACGGCTGAAATCCCAGCCGCCTGGGGCGTATTTGGCGATGGTCTCCGGAGATTCCAGGGTCAGGTCGAAGGCCTTGGCCGAGGGCGAGGCCAACAGGCGATGGGCGTTGTCGAGCGAACGCAGCAGCGACTCCTTCTGGTATCCGCTGCCCAACTGCCCCACCGGCGAGGCCTCCACCAGACGGCGATAGAAGCGGTCGCGGTTCTCGAAGCGCGACGGGCTCATCCCCTGGGGAGGCGTCACCACGTCCTTGGCGGCATCGGGGAACGGCACATTGAACGGCCCGAACTCGCTGCCGAGGAATCCCGCCGAGGTGAAGGCCTTGAGCTCTTCACCCTCACCCACATCGAGGCGTTGGCCGATGTTGATGAAGGCCGGTACGGCGGGGTTCTTCGGACCCAGAGTGCGCGACATCATGGCTCCGATGTGCGGGCAGGCGACCGACTGGGGCGGCGCATAGCCGGTGTGCCAGTGGAACTGGTGCCGCGAATGGAGGATGAACCCCAGGTCGCCCGCCGTGTAGGTGCGGATCAACGTGCCGCGATCCATCACCCGGGCCACCTTCTCGAGTCCCTCGCTGATGCGGAGCCCGTCGACCGCCGTCGGGATCGACGGGAAGGTCGAGAGCACCGTGTTGGGGTTCATGCCCTTCTCGTAGGGCGTGTAGCGCTTCGGGTCGAACGTCTCGGTGGAGGCCATGCCGCCGCCCATCCACAGGACGATGATGGTGTCGGCCGTGGCCGGGGGGCGCAGGGCCGCGTCTTCGGCGGCGGCCAATGCCCGGGGATAGCCGGCGCCCAGGGCCCCGAGGGTGGCGGCGCTGAGTCCCTTGACGAACTCGCGGCGGGTGAAATCGGGTGTCTTCATCGGAATGGCTTCTGGAGGGAATCGATCGACTGCTTCGGCTTCGGGGTCAATAGGTCAGCTGGAATTCGGGCAACAGCGCCAGACTCCAAAGGAGGTCTTCAACGCCTTCGGCCCGGGGCTTGTCTCCCACCAACTCCAGGGTCAGGGCCAACTCCTGTCGGGTCGGCGGTCGCGACAAACCCTGTCGGAACACCTGCTGAGCGAGGGACCGCCCGTCGGAGTGGGCGGCCACCAGCTTCTCGGATCCGCGCTTGAGCAGGCGGGCCAAGGTGTCGCCGTTGGTCAACTCGAGGGCCTGGATCGTGGTCGCGGTGGATTGCCGGGTGGTGATCACCTGCTCGCGGTTGGGACGCCCGAGAGCCAGCGCGAGCGGATCGGCCGTGATCAACGAGGCACGTACCGCTCCGAACCCCGTGCGACCCGAGACGGTCTGCGCCAGCGCGGCCTCGACATTCCACGGGGCCATGCCCGGAACGCCCAGGATGTCGGCGGCCGCCCAACCCTGGGTCGACGGCGACTGGAGCCACTCGCTCGGCGGATTGGCGGTCACCCGCCACGAGGCATCGGTCCCGAAATCCAGCACCCGTTCCCCGGCAGCCCCGGCCGTGTTGCGAAGCTTCGGATCGCTCTGCCGCACCCGCGCATACAGGAGCAGGCCGGCCGGATTGGGCCCGTCACCCCCGTTGATCGCCTCGACGGCCAGTTGATTGGTGCCCACCCGCACTTGGCTGCGGACATCGTACACGCTCGACTGGGACCAGTCGCCGGACTCGCTGCCACGCACCCTCTTGCCGTTCAGGAAGACCTTCGCCGAGTTGTCGGCATGCACGAACAGCGTGGCTTCGGTGGGGATCGACGACACCACCCAGTCCTTGCGGAAAACGTTGGTGCCCGGCGGCACTCCGGTGGTTCCGGCGTGGGCATCGCTCCAGATCCAGAAGGCCGCTGCCGGACGCGGTTGACGGGGATTGCCCGGTTCGGCGAGCAACCGGTCGAGATCACCCGAGGGTTTTTCAGCCCAGATGCCGGTGATCGAACTGAGGGCATCGCGGAATTGTTCGGCCGTCAGCCGGCGGATCGCCGGGCCACGGAAGGTGTATTCGGCCTCGGGCTTCTCGGAGACGTTCACCGAAGGCGACTGATAGGCCCGCGAGGTGAGGATCAACTCCAGCGTGCGCTTGAGGTCCCAGTGATGTTCGACCAGGTCTTCGGCCAGCCAATCCAGCAGGTCCGGATCCCAGGCGGTGTTCTGCATCACATCCAGGGGTTCCACCAAGCCACGGCCCATCAGTCGGGCCCAGAGCCGATTGACGATGGTGCGCGACAAACGGCCGTTCTCCCGCTGGGTGATCAGGCGGGCCAGTTGCTCGAGCCGGTTGGTCTTCGCGGCCTTGGCGTCCACCGATCCCAGTTCGGGGAACAGGAACTTGAGCGGAGCCACCTTCCCGGTCGGCTTGTCGCACTGGACCATCTCCAGCGGGCCGTCGGCATAGATGCCGGCCAGACCGTAGGCATCGCTGAGCTTCCAGTCGTCGATGAAGGAATCGTGGCAGGAGGCGCACTTCAGATTCACCCCCATGAACACCTGTCCGATGTTTTGGGCCGCCTGCAGCGGCGGGGTCATGGAGGCATTGACCGTACCGCGCCACACGATGCCCTTGGTGAACCCTTCGCTGCCGCTCACCGGATTGACCAACTCCCGGACGAACTGGTCGTAGGGTTTGTTGTCGAGCAGCGCCTGATAGAGCCAGGGGCTGATCTGCTTGCGCCCGCCGTCGATGTACCCGGTGCCCGCGTAGTCGTTGCGGAGCAGGTCGTTCCAGAAGGTCAGCCAGTGCTGGGCATAGCGGGGTTTGTCGCCCAGCAACTGCCGGACATGGCGCGCGCGCTTGTCGTTGCGGCGGTCTTTCAAGAAGGCCTCTTGGACCTCCGGCGTCGGCAGCAACCCGGTGATGTCCAGAGAAGCCCGCCGCAGGAACATCCGATCATCGACGGGCTTCGGAGACGGGACCCCGTGTTTGACGAAATACGCCTCGGTGAATCGATCCACCGGATGCGTCGAACGCCCGGCGGGCAATTCGGGGCGACGCGGCTTGAGATTGTTGGCCGGCGGTTGGGCGAATGAAACCTGCGGGTCCCACTGGAGCCCCTGATCCACCCAGGCCCGCAACACACCCACCTGATCGGGGGTCAGCTTCGACCCCTTCTTGGGCATCGCCGAATCCGGATCGGTTCCGGCCACGAGGTGGATGAAATAGCTGCGGGCGCTGTCGCCCACCACCACCGCGGGGCCCGATTCGCCGGGCTGCAGGAAGGTTTCGCGCGTATCGAGTTTCCAGTCGCCATTGGCCTTGCCGCGGCCGTGGCATTTGACGCAACCGGCTTCGAGAATGGGTTGGACGTCCTTGCGGAAATCGACCGCCCGACCGGCGGCCGGCGGCAGATTCCTGATGGCTTCAGGCGTAGGCGCCGCGGCGGACACGGCAGCCCCCATCCCCAGAGTCAACAGGCTCAGGAGGCCACGGTAAGCCACTGCGTAGAACGGACCGGTGGAATGCACGCTCCAGACTATCCGCGCGCCTCCGAGATTCGGCAAGCCCTTCGGGCACCCTCCGCGCCATCGTTCGCTCCGCACGGACTACGGCCCTCAAATCGGGGGTATTCGTCGAGTCACGGACCGCTCGAAGACCGGTCCCTATCCAGACCATTCCCCTGGGTAACAAGGCACCTTTCACCCAAAGGAACCCGACTCGGGTTCGATCAGACATCCCCGGGCTACCGTGAACGGATCCACCCATCCCACAGCAGCTTCACCGCCAGCAGCGTCACCATGGTGAGGAAGATCGGGCGGATGAATCGCGCCCCGCCCTTGACCGCCACACCGGCCCCCAATCGGGCGCCGATCATCTGCCCGACAGCCATCACGCACCCCACGCCGAAACGCACGTGACCCGTGGCGAGGAACAAGGCCAATGAAGCCAGATTGCTCGAGAGGTTCATGGCCTTCGTATAGGCCGTGGCGGCCAACAGATGCCACCCCATGCCCAACAGACCGGCGATGGTCCAGAAGCTGCCGGTACCCGGTCCGAAGAAGCCGTCATAAAACCCCAACAGCAGGCCGCATCCCCCGGCGAAGAGCCATCGTGCCTCCCGCTGCGCCTCGGGAGAAATCCACCGGCCACCCCACCCCGAGGCCCGCCACCGCAGCAATGCGCCCACGAGAGCCGAGGGGCGTGCCTCGCGCCCCAGATCGGGCTTGAATCCCAGATACACGGCGATGCCCACCAGCAGCACCGGAATCACCGGCCTGAGCCGTTGCGGATCCATCCGGGTGACACACGCCGCACCGATCAGGGCTCCGGCGGCGGTGGCCACCACGCCTTGGGACACGTCGCGCCATCGCAACAATCCATGCCGCGCATACTGCACCGTGGCCATGGTCGTGCCCATCGACGACTGGAACTTGTTGGTGCCCAAGGCATCCTGCGGGGCCATGCCCGTGGCCAGGAGCATCGGCACGGTCAGCAGCCCGCCGCCGCCGGCGATGGCATCCACCCATCCGGCCACCAACCCGGTCGCGAACAGAGCCGGATACCATTCCCAGGAGAGTTCCATGTCCCGATCGAGCTGCGAATCAAGGGGCCTGTTTGCGGCATTCGCGCACCACGAACGCCACGAGTTCCGGGGATTGGAAAAACCCCGTCCACATGCTGTGTCCCTGGCCCGCCGGGACCACCCATTCGAAGGGGCCCTTCAACGCCTGATACCGCGAGCGCACCAGGCCGGAGTTCGCCTCCAGCGGCACCAATCGGTCCTGATCGCCATGGATCACGAAGAGCGGCACTCGGGCCCGCGCCAAGGATTCCAGTCGATCCACCGGATTGTGCCGGGACAACTCGGCCCCGAGCTCCGCGGGCTTCAATCCGAAGGCCGGCGCGGCGTTGGTGAGGCCGGGATAGCTGGCGAGATTGCAGACCGGGTAGATTCCGGCGAAACCGGCCACCTTGTCGGCGTTCTCGGCCGCCCAGGACAACGTCATCAACCCACCCCGACTGCGCCCCAGCAGCATCACCTTCCGGGCGAAGCCGCGGCGCGAAACGAGTTCTTCATGGAGTGCCGAATAGAGCACCCGACCCGCGGCGTTCCCGTACGATTCGCCCACATCGATGCCCGCAACTGCGATGCCGGCCTCGAGAAAGCGCTCGAACATCCACTGCTCTTCGGTGCCCGGAAGCCCCGGCAAGGTGGGTGCATAGAGCACCCAAGGGATCGGTTTCCCCTTCGACGGCGCCGACAACACGAAGGCCGTGTGTCCCCGGATCGACATCACCTCACCGGGCAGCGGCAGCGTTTTCTGGGGCGGCACCGATGGCTGCGTCTCCTCGGCCCGGAGGGCACCCCCCATCATCGCCATAAAAACCCAAACTCCCAGAGTCCCTCGCATCGTTGTCATCATGGCTGTTGTTCGCGGCCGAGCGGGGTTTCTTCGGGCGGCTCGACGCCCGTCGATGAGGGCGACAGGGCCGCCGCCAATCGCTGTCTCTCGGCCGCTTTGGCGAAGGGCCAATAAACGACCATCGCCAAACCCAGCGAAACCACGCCCCAGACCGCCGCCCGCCAGTCGCCGCCCGTGAGCAGGTAATGGCCGATGACCGGGGGCGTGGTCCAAGGCACGTTGACGAAGGGCTTGCGGATCCAACCCCAGTCCATCAGGCAATAGGTCGAGGCCGTCAGCAGCAACGCGTTGGCCACGTAGGGGACCATGAACCACGGATTGAGCGCGATGGGGATGCCGAAGAAGATGGGCTCGTTGATCTGGAAGCACTGCGTGGGCAGCGACAGGCGGCTGATCTTGCGATAGGCCGGATCTTTGGAGACGGCCAGGATCAACGCCAATCCGAGCGTGGCTCCGGTGCCTCCCACATTGACGAAGGTCGAAAAGAATCCGTTGGCCGTGACATACGGCATGGGCTGACCGCGGCCCACGGCCTCCACATTTTCGGCCAGGAATTGCAGGAAGATCGGAGCCACGAAGGCATCGAGGGTGTTGTCGCCGTTGATGCCCACCGACCACAGCAAGGTCACCAAGAAAGCATACACCAGGATGCCCGGCAGCGTGTTCAACGCGAACACCAGCGGCTTGAACAGGGCCTGAACCCCCGCGTGGATATCCAGCCCCAGCACGAAACGAATGACCCAGAACGCCACCACGAGAAACACCGTCGGGGTCAGGGAGACGAACGTGTCGGACACCACCTTGGGCACCGATTCCGGCAGGCGGATCACCCAGTGGGCGTCGGTGAAGGCCTTCTGAATCCGCACCGTGATCATGGCGATCAGGATGGCCGTGAACAGCCCCTTCGAACCCAACCCCTCCATCACCAGGGTCTGATCCTTCATCTCCAACTGGATGAGCAGGAAGACCAGTGCCGCCTGCGAGGCGCTCAAGATCGCCTCCTGCTTGAGCCGCGTCCCCAGATCGTAGGCGATGGCCAGACAGACGAAGAGCCCCAGCAACCCGAAGGTGGCCGTCACGGGGATTTGCAACAGCGGCAGATGCGGTGCCATGCGCGCCTCCCACCCCGCGATGGGCAGGTAGGCCACCACCATGAAGAGGCCTCCCAGAATGGTCAGCGGGACCACCGAGACCATGCCGGCGCGGATGGAGGCCAGATAGGTGTTCTCGCTCAGCGCGGTCATCCGCGGGATCAATCCGCGCTGGAGGAAAAGGGAGAGCGAGTTCATGGCGCGATCGGCGGGCCAGGCTGCGCGGGCGATCCGGCGGAACCCACCGAACCCGACAGGCGGTAGCCGAGATACAGACACCCGTCGGCCCCCTCCCCCACTTGGATGAGCGATTGGAATCCCAACTTCCGGTAAAAGCCCTGCGCCGACACATTGGGCAGACTCACCCCCAGGTGCGCTCCCGGAGATCCGACTTGGCGCAGCAAACCAAGCACTTCGGCCATCATCGCCCGACCCAGTCCGCGGCCTTGGGCTCGGGGTAGCAAGTCGATGTGCACATGCGAGGGATATTGGTCGTAGGGCTCCGGGCAGAAGTAGTCCGGGTGGTGATAGACATGGTGGATTTGCTGAATCCGATTCCAGCCGGCCGGATCCCCGGTCGGAGCCGGAAACCGCCGGCACAGCTCCGGCCGCCACTCGGCCTCGTACCGGGCGTAGAACGAGCGCGAATCCCGCGCTGCGAGCACGTAGCCGCAGACGCCCTCATCGTCTTCTAGAATCCGGGCCAATTCCGGCTCGTAGGCCAGATAAGGCCCCACGAACACCCGGCCCAGCGCCTCCGGATCGTCCCGATAGAACGGCTCGCCATCGCGCCCGAAATCACCGGTCTTCAGGCAGACCGCGTAGGCACCGGCCGTATCTTCCGGGCGGGATGGCCGCAGGTGGAAGGGCGCTGGGAGTGTCTGGATCATGTCGCCGATTCCGATCGCAGGTTCATGGGGGTCGATTCGTGGGCCAGCTCGGGAGCCAAGGCCATCGAACCGTCGGGCCGGGGTTTGAGGAAGGACTGCAGGCGCACCACGAACCCTCCGCGGTAGGTCTTGGGCCGGTGGAAGTCGGATTCGAACGGAGTGCCCGCGCGAGCCGGGTCGATGCGATGACTCCACCAACGGTCGATGAGGTCCAATTCTTCGCGCAATTCCCAGACCCGCCGGTGGCATGCGTGGAACAGGCCGCGATCGGTCAGGTCCACCAACCGGGCGCAGAAGTCCTTCAACCGCAGCATGCGCGCCCGGACGGCCAGCGACTCCGGATCGTCCGGAGGCCGGGGTGCCCCCAGACACCGCGCGACATCCCGAGCCAGGGCGTCGGCCTCGGGGCCGTCGTGATAAGGCAGATAGAAGCAATCGGCGAAGGTGACCAAATCCGCGAACGCCAGCGGAGCCCCCACCGTGGCCCACTGCGGCCACCAGGCTTCGAGGCCCTTCAAGAATGAAGTCCGGGCATCCCAACCGCTTTCCGCCCGCAGATAGGCCCCGAACGACTGGATCGGAACGAAGTTCAGCGGGAATTCGGTATTGGGATTGAGCAGGATTCCGCGCACCGCCCGCTTCAATTCCAGGGGCCTTCCCGCATAGGGACCGCAGAAGAACCGTCGCCCATCGTAATCGTTGGCGAAGAGATTGTCCCAGATCAGCGGCGGCCGTCGCAGCACCTGGGTCAAGCGGGCGATCGGATCCAGGTCGAGTCTCTCCGAAATGATCTCCGGCCCGGTCCAGAAGATCTCGATCTCCGGGGCCAACTCGCGCCCCAGGACCTCCAGATAGCCGTCGCCGCCGTGGCGTGCCGCCACCATCCGGCCGCAATAGGGGGTGGGGCAGACCAGGAATCGCCCCCCGGTCCGGGCCCGACTCCAGCGATACACCGCATTGACCCAGTCCGCCTGAGCCGCCGCCAGGGATCCCCAGCGGGCCTGATCCTCGGGGCGCATGGCATCCGGGATGTCGTCGAGCAGGATGCAGAACTCGGTCACACCCGCCTCCATCAACTGCGTCAACCGGGCTTCCATCGCCCTCAGGTCCGCCGGATCGGAATACGCCACATCCAGGCCCGGGCTGCAGGCGTAGATCAGCCGCAACCCGCGTTCCCGGCATCCTCGCACCGCGTCACCCACCTCGTTCAACCCCGCCGCATCATACGGCACCCGCCAGATCGCCCGCTGATGCAGGTCATCCTTCGGCCCGTAGAAGTAGGTGTTCAGGCCGGCCTCCACCATCCAGTCCCAGAGTTGGCGTCGCTCGGCAGGAGTCCACGGAGAACCGTAGAAACCCTCGATCACACCCGACAGAAACAGCGGTTCAGAAGACGCACTCATCGATTCAGTGGAGCCCGGCCCGATCAAGCGCCGCGCTCACCCCACGGGTCAAGCCCTGTCCCCATAGCCTGTCCCCATAGCCTGTCCCCATAGCCTGTCCCCATAGCCTGTCCCCATGGACTGCATAACCTGTCCCCAGATCACAGAGCTGCACCGAATACTTGATTGAATCGGTCTGGATTCTACCGTGCCCGCGATGAAGCTGACCGTCCGCGGTGAATACGCCCTGCGCGCTCTGACCCATCTGGGGGTCCGCCATTCGCCCAAGGTCATCCAGATTTCCTCGATCTCCGCCGCCGAAAACATCCCCAAACGCTTCCTCGAGCAGATCCTCAACGACCTGCGCACCGGCGGATTCGTCGAAAGCCGGCGGGGTGTGGCCGGGGGCTACCGGTTGGCCAAACCGCCCGAAAAAATCGTCATCGCCGGAGTCATCCGCCATATCGAAGGCGCGCTGGCTCCCATCGGCTGTGTTTCCGAGAACTACTACGAGAAGTGCAACTGCCCCGATGAAGCGCGCTGCGCCCTGCGCTCCATCATGAAAGAAGTGCGCGACTCCATCGCCCACCTCCTCGAAAAAACCACCTTGGCCGACCTCGTCACCCGCGCCGAAAAACTGCGTGCGGCCGACCTCTCCGACGCCGACTTCGTCATCTGAGCCCCCCGCAGACTGCCGCATTCTGATCGGCCTGACTGCCGATCGCCAGACGCCCCGGCCCGCCACCCCCCGATTCCCCGTCGGGAATGGCCGCATCGGAAAACGGCTTGGCTCCTGCTTCCTTGACGGTGACAAGTCCCGACACAATCGGGACACTGCCCACTCATGATCGAACGCTGGTTTCAACTGACAGCCCACGGCACCACGCTCCGCAAGGAACTCATCGCCGGCATCACCACCTTCGCCGCCATGGCCTACATCCTGGCGGTCAACCCGGCGATCCTCGGAATGAGCGGGATGGACAAAGGGGCCCTCATCACCGCCACCGCGCTCGCCTCGGCCATCATGACCCTGGCCATGGCCCTGGCCACCAATTACCCCATCGCCCTCGCCCCCGGCATGGGCCTCAACGCCTTCTTCACCTTCGGCATTTGCCTCGGAGCCAAGATCCCCTGGCAGGCGGCCCTAGGCCTGGTGTTCTACGGCGGGGTACTCTTCCTCATCCTCAGCCTCACGGGCGTCCGTCAACGCCTTCTCGAGGCCATCCCCCAGGAACTCAAACTCGCCATCACCTGCGGCATCGGCCTCTTCATAGCCTTCATCGGCCTCAAGAATGGCGGAGTCATCGTCGACAACCCGGCCACCCTGGTCGGTCTGGCCGCCTTCAACCAACCCAGCCCGCTCATGGTCATGGCTGGCGTCGTGGTCGCGGCGGCGTTGGTTTGGCGGAAGGTCCCCGGAGCCATCGTCCTGACCGTCATCGGACTCACGATCCTCGGGTTCTTCACCCAGACCCCCGACGGCAAAGGAGGCCTCAGCCCCATCACCCGCCTGCCTGAAGCCTGGATCTCCATGCCCGCCTCCCTCTCCCCGAGCTTCTTCAAACTCGATCTCGGGTACTTCTGGAGCCACTGGCGCCAATGCCTTCCGATCCTGCTCTCCCTGCTCTTCGTGGATTTGTTCGACAACATGGGCACCCTGATCGGCGTGTGCCACCGGGCCGGACTGCTCGATTCGAAGGGACAACTGCCCAAGATCGGCCGAGCTCTCATGGCCGACGCCTCGGCCGCGATGGTCGGCTCCGTCCTCGGCACCAGCACCGTCACCAGCTACATCGAATCGGCGGCCGGCGTCGAAGCCGGTGGCCGCACCGGGCTCACTGCCATCACCACGGCCGGATGCTTCCTGTTGGCCCTGTTCCTGTCGCCACTCATCGCCATCATCCCCGAAGTGGCCACCGCCCCCGTGCTGGTCCTCGTGGGCATCTTCATGATGCAAAGCATCGCCGAGTTGGACCTCAAAGACTTCTCCAAGGCCGTCCCGGCGGTGATCACCATGATCGCCATGCCCCTCACCTTCAGCATCGCCGAGGGCATCGCCCTGGGTTTCGTGGCCTATGTGGGCTTCAGCCTCCTGACCGGCCGCGCCCGATCGGTGACCCCGCTGGCCCATGGGTTGGCCATCCTGTTCCTGGCCCACCTGATCTTCCGATGAATCGAATCCGGGTTCTGCTGGTCTGGATCGCAATCGGTGCCGGAATCGGGACTGGGATCGGCTGTTCATCCACCGCTCCGAGATCGACGCACGAGCGGCGACCCGGCCCCTTCATCGCGGTCATGGCCGCCTACCCGCCCGAGATCGAGGCCAATCAATCGGTCTTGGGCGAACAAGGCACCCGCGGGGCCACGTGGAAGATCGACGGCATCGTCTTCCAGCACGTGCGGTTCGCCGGCCACGACCTGCTGCTCTTTCCCAGCGGCGTGAGCATGGTCAACGCGGCGATGAACACCCAGAAGGCGCTCGATCATTTCCGGATCAGCCATGTGTTCTTCGCGGGCATCGCCGGCGGAATCAACCCCGATCGCCACATCGGTGACGTGGTCATCCCGGAACGCTGGTATCACCACAGCGAAGCGGCCTACCTGAACCCCCGCCCCGACGGTCAGGGCTATGTCTTGCCCGACTACTTCAAGCCCCGGTACGAGAATTTCGGGTTCATCTTCCCCGATTCGGTCGAAGTCATCCGCGAAGGCCTCGACAAACCCGAGTCGCACGAGGCTTTCGAGGCCGATGCCCAACTGCTGGCGGTCGCCCGAAAGGCTCTGGCCGAAGTGCCGCCCCTGCGACTGGGCACCCGCCAAGCCGAAGTCTCGGTGGGGGGCAACGGCATCTCCGGTCCCGTGTTCCTCGACAACCGCGAATACCGGCGCTGGGCGTTCCGGGTCTGGAAGGCCGACTGCCTCGACATGGAATCCACGGCCATCGCCCAGGTGTGTTGGGCCAACCGCACTCCATTCCTGATCGTCCGCAGCCTGAGCGACCTGGCCGGTGGCCAAGAAGGCATCAACGACGCCGACCGCACCGAACGACCGGTTTCGCGTCATGCCTCATGGGTGCTCCGGGAAATCCTGCGCGCACTCCCGGCCTCCCGCTGATCGAGACCGCCCGCCCACCCCGGGTCGGCCTCGCGGAACCTTTCGCACGCACCGGCAGGCTTCTCACCCCACCCGAACGCGGGCCCGGCCCCGGATCGGGCCAGGTGCGCCATCTGAGTCAAACCCACTGTGTCACCGTGACACAGTGGCACACCTTTCCCTCGCCCCAGCTGACTCAGTTGGGGCTCAACCAAGCCCGAAACCGAACATCCGCCGCCGATTTACGGCCTTTTTGGGGCGTTTTTCGTTTTTCGACCCCGGAATCGACTTCGGCATCGACCTTGCAGAGGGGTGTTCAAAACAGCGGCAGCAAAACGGAAACCGACTATGGCAAAAGTTCTTGGAATCGATCTGGGCACGACCAACTCCTGTATGGCCGTGATGGAAGGTGGTGAGCCCTTGGTGTTGGAAAACTCCGAAGGCAAACGCACGACGCCCTCGGTGGTCGCCTTCGCCAAGAACGGCGAACGCCTCGTCGGTGAGGCCGCCAAGCGTCAGGCGGTCACCAACCCGCGCAACACCATCTACTCGGTCAAGCGCTTCATCGGTCGCAAGTTCGACGAAGTCCAGGAGGAGCTGAAGCGGGTGCCCTACAAGGTGGTCCGCGCTTCCAACGGCGACGCCCACATCGAGGTCGACGTCGAGGGCAAGCCCAAGGCGTTCAGCCCGCCCGAGATCAGCGCCATGATCCTGGCCAAGCTCAAGGCCGACGCCGAAGTCCGGCTGGGCGAAACGATCACGCAGGCGGTCATCACCGTTCCGGCCTACTTCAACGACGCCCAGCGCCAGGCCACCAAGGACGCCGGCAAGATCGCCGGTCTCGAGGTGCTGCGCATCATCAACGAGCCCACCGCGGCCTCGCTGGCCTACGGTCTCGACAAGAAGAAGGACGAGAAGATCGCCGTGTACGACCTCGGCGGCGGCACCTTCGACATCTCCGTGCTCGAGATCGGTGACGGCGTCTTTGAGGTGAAGGCCACCAACGGCGACACCCACCTGGGTGGCGACGACTGGGACAACGCCATCATCGATTGGATCCTTGCCGAGTTCCAGAAAGACCAGGGTCTCGACCTCCGCAAGCAGGCCGACGCGCTGCAGCGCATCAAGGAAGAGGCCGAGAAGGCCAAGATCGCCCTCTCCTCGTCGCAGCAGTACGAGATCAACCTGCCCTTCATCACGGCCGACGCCTCGGGTCCGAAGCACATCGCCCTCAAGCTCTCCCGGGCGAAGATGGAGCAGCTCTGCGATTCTCTGTTCGAGCGCACCATCACCCCGACCAAGGCCTGTCTGCGCGATGCCGGCATCTCGGCCGACAAGATCGATGAGCTGGTGCTCGTCGGCGGCATGACCCGCATGCCTCGCGTGGTCGAGACGGCCCGTGGCCTGGTCAGCAAGCCGCCCCATCAGGGCGTCAACCCCGACGAGGTCGTCGCCATCGGCGCAGGCATCCAGGGCGGCGTGCTCAAGGGCGAGGTCAAGGGCGTCCTGTTGCTCGACGTCACTCCGCTCTCCCTCGGCATCGAAACCCTGGGCGGCGTGTTCACCAAGCTCATCGACCGCAACACCACCATCCCGAGCCGCAAGTCCGAGATCTTCTCGACGGCCAGCGACAACCAGCCGGGCGTGGAGATCCACGTGCTGCAGGGCGAGCGCCAGTTCTCCCGCGACAACAAGTCGCTCGGCAAGTTCCAGTTGGCCGACATTCCTCCGGCGGCCCGAGGCGTGCCCCAGATCGAGGTCACCTTCGACATCGATGCCAACGGCATCCTGAATGTCAGCGCCAAAGACCTCGGCACGGGCAAGAGTCAGAACATCGTCATCACCGCCTCCAGCGGCCTTTCCAAGGACGAGGTCGAGAAGATGCGCCGCGACGCCGAATCCCACGCTGAAGAAGACAAGACCCGCCGCGAAGAGGTGGAGCTGCGCAACGAGGCCGACAACGCCGTCTACCGCTCGGAGAAGTTCGTCAAAGACAATGGCGACAAGCTCGGGGCTTCCAAGTCGGGCATCGAGTCTTCGGTGGCTGCCGTCAAAGACAGCCTCAAGGGCACCGATTCCGCGGCCATCCGCTCGGCCCTCGACAAGCTCAATGAATCATTGCAGGCCGCCAGCGCCGGCATGTACCAGAAGGAGCCCGGTGCCGCTGGCGCCGAGCAGGCTTCGAGCGATGCCTCCGGCGGCGGCGAGGCCAATTCAGGCCAGTCCAAATCCGGTCAGTCCAAGGCCGGCGATCAAGGTCCCATCATCGACGCCGAGGTGGTCGACGAGAAGAAGAAGGCCTGATTTCATTCCGAACCTTTTGCCCGGCTGCGCAAGCGGCGGGCTTCATCCGCAAACACACAACAAAACACTAGTAACCATCATATGGCACTGAACGTTAAACCCCTGGGCGATCGCGTCCT